>Ga0214921_10004653_pt1 | contig 20007 bp, 12 predicted proteins | sample LL1505_MetaG_FD_177992 | JGI IMG/M metagenome (GOLD analysis project Ga0214921, IMG submission 177992) | Freshwater microbial communities from Lake Lanier, Atlanta, Georgia, United States - LL-1505 | ecosystem: Environmental > Aquatic > Freshwater > Lake | place: USA: Georgia | collected...
ACGCGTCCCGCCCGCATCCGCCTCCTCACACTCCCCCGCATGCTCGGCTACACCTTCAACCCGATCTCAATTTTTTTCTGCTTCGACTCGGAAGACCGTCCGCTCACATCCGTCGTTCAAGTCGGCAATACCTTCGGCGAACTCAAGCCATACCTCGTCCCGCTCGACGAATCCGGCAACGGCTTCCACATCCGGGTGCCGAAAAACTACTACGTCTCCCCCTTCTCCCCGCTCGACCTCGCGTTTGACTTCCGCTTCAAAATCCCCGGCCAGAACCTCCACATCGCGATCGACAACTACCAAGGCGAACAAAAAAACCTCATCAGCACCCTCACTGGCAAACGAACCGAGTTGACAACCTCACACCTTGCCCGACTCACCCTCGCATTCCCCCTCGTCACGCTCAAAATCATCTTCCTCATCCACTGGGAAGCCCTCCGCCTCTGGCTCAAAGGCATCCCCTTCATAAGGAAGGAAAACAACCCCAGTCAACAAACAGGAGCCTTCCGGATTCAAAAATAATCCTGTATTCTCAGGCGCGCCTCCGGCTCGTAGCGCCCGAGGGCGGAGAGAAGAGTCTCTGCCCTTTTCCCTCCACCAGATTTTGTCTTTCTGTCTGAGAGGCCGATTTTATCCGCTAATTCAGTAAATTGATTCGCTGTGCTCACCCTTCGGGCTGCCCAAGGCAGTCTTTCTCCGCTTCGCTTCGATTCTGTCTTGAAAGGCCTTCCGTGCTTGAAATTTGGGTCATGCGGGATGATGACCCAAAGGTTTTCGTTTGGCTCGGCGGCGGAGGTATTGGATGACGACGCCGGCGAGGAGGGCGGCAGCGTAGAAGTAGGTTTCATGGTGGAAGGCCAACCACCCGAAGATCACCCCTTGTGCCAGTCGGGAGCGGAGCTTGGTGTCCACCTCGTGAGCGATACCGATTGGGAATGGTGCTGGGACGCCGAAGGAAGCCAATCCTCACTTCCCCGAGCCACGATTTAGAAAAGCCCTCCTGCTGAAAAATCAAGGCCACCTTGATGCGGCTGCCGAAACTCTCGAATTCCTGCTGCGCGATGCCAGTCCGGGAGATGCCCGCAGCAAACCCGTCTTCCAGAGGGCAGAGCAACTCCTTGCCTCCATCCAAAAGGAAATCCGTGAACGCGGTGGCCCCACGAATCCCGAACTCCTCCAGGAAAAATATCCCGCTGCCATGTGGCATCTCCTCGATGCCCTGAAGCGCTTCGACTCCCTCGATCCACGCCTTGTCATGGGGATCACCTTCGAGATAGCCCGTCTTGGCGGAAGCGGTCTCGACTACGCGAACCCCGAGAAAAAATACACCCTCTCAGCCTACCCAAGCGAATCCTTCTCCGGCCTCCAGCTCATGTGCCTCATGTATGCTGAATTCAAACGCATCGCTCCCGAGCAAGACACCGGCATGGATTTGAACGAGCCTTAGATTACTGCGCTTGAGTTGTCTAATAGTGGAAAATAGCCCCTAGTAAATCAACGCTCGACCATTCCGTTCCCGATCTCGAAATAAAGGAGGCATCTGGGTTTTGTTGGTTTTTTCTGGCTTTCGCTTTTTTACTTTAACTAACACCGAGAGCTTTAAATACCGCATCTGCCGGGTCGGCGTAGAAGCTGGTTTGGAATTTGGCGAACAGTTCTCCTGGGATTGTGGGGATATCGGTGACGCTCGACATGGGGAGGAGGATTCTTTTTGCTCCGGAGTTAAAGGCGACCTGAAGGGATTCGGCCAGGCTTTCGACGGGGATAATGCTACCGCCGAGGCTCATGCTGCCAAGGACGACGAGCTGGGGTTGCACGGGTCGCTGGAGGAGGGCGGAGCAGAGGGCGATGAAGGCAGCCAGGGTGAGCCCATTAGCCGGGCCGCTGTTGTGGAGTTCGACAAGATGGAGGTGGAAATCGTGTTCTCCGGGTTTTAGGGAGGCACTGACCCGGCTGGCATTTGCTTTGAAGTAGTCGAAGCCAACTTTGATTCCTTCTTTTGCCGATGCACTTGATCCAAGACCGGATATTTTCAAGCCTCCGCTGCCCGATGTGACCTGCGTTTCGAGACGGTAGAGTCCCAGCAGGTTTCCGCCGCGTGAGATCGTGTGCAGGACACCGGGGTTCATTCCACTGTCGGGGATGAGCGAGCCGCCGCCTTGTTCCGGCACGCCTATGAATTTTTCCATTCCAGTCTCCAGATCGGTGTAGCTGAAGTGGACATCGTAAAATTCCATGCCGCCGATTTTTTTGAGTTGTTCTTTCACTCGGCGACGAGCTTCCAGAGCGTAGGCGAGACATTGCTCGACGGCATCCTTGGTATAGTTTTCGTCGGGGTAGAGAAGTTTGAGCAGGCCGGAGACGGTGTGTTTAACGGCGATCGTGTCGCGTTGGTTCAAGTCGCGTCCAAGTCGGAAGTATTTGGTGATGGCATCGGCAAAGTTCCTCTTGCGCAGTTCCCGCATGACCTCGGCGAGGTAGTCCACGATGAAGCCGTAGGCGTTGGTGAAAAACTCCGGCCGCATCTTGGGAATTTCCCAGCCCGGGATGTAGCAGTGGAAACGATCGAAGAAGGCGGTATCGATCATGGCTTCTGGGAATGGTGCCAGCAGGTGACTTGTCTTCACGAGGGTATCCACAGGCTGGTTGATATTTCCGACGAAGACCATGGAAGCCGAGGCATTGATGGAATCACGGCCACGGGCGAACGAGCCCGATGCCATGTAGTCTTTCATGATCTGCACACCGTCTTTGTCATCGAAGTTGATCCCAGCCACTTCATCGAAAGCCACGACATCCCACAGCCCCACCAGCCCCACTCGGCGCGCTCCCATGTTGTAGAAGAGATTCGCCACGGAGGTTTTTCCACCTGATACAAGAATGCTGTTCGGGCTGATTTCTTTGTAGATATGGCTCTTGCCTGTGCCTCTGGGGCCGAGTTCACAGACATTGAAATTGTTTTCCACCAGAGGAACCATGCGGGCCAGCAGGTGCCACTTCACACGACTCTCGAACTGTGTGGGCTCCATGCCCGTGGAGCGGAGGAGGACATCGATCCACTGCTCTTCAGTAAAACCATTGCGCCCTTTGAAGAAGTCCGCCAGCTCGACATTCGGCATTTGGATCGGCTTCAACTCTTCGATGATGAACGGCGAGCCCTTCTGACCTTCTTCGTAAAAGTAGGAGAGTGTCACGATGCACCAGATGCCGCCGGCGAGCAGCTTTTCATACTGCTTCACGAAGTTTGCTCCGACCTCGACTCCCTTGGTGCCGAGGTTGGAGAGCAGAGCCTCATAGACATCCCGTTTCTCGTTCAGCTTGACGGTCACTTTGTCGATGACCTTCAGGCGTCCGCGTTCGCGGATTGTGGACTTCACCTTCTCGGCTTCGTCGGGGCGGACATAGTTTTCCGCGAGCACTTTTTTTACGGTCTGAAGTCCCTCGGCGATGGTCGCCTCGTCGCGGGAGGCGCAGTAGGTGCCGAGGAGGTATTCCAAAACATAGACAGGCACATTCGCGCCTTCCTTCACGAGCTTGGTGAGGTCTTTGCGCACCACTTTTCCGGCGAAGTGGTCGTTCAAGAGGTCGTCCAAATCAGCGTGGGCGACATTTGGGAGAGGATCAGAAGTCGTCATGGAATGCTTTATCTATCGTGATGGAGTGGCGGCTTTTCTCGATGCCCGTTTCGGCGTCGATGAGAAGCAGGTGGTATGTTTTGCGTTTGTCGAAAGTTTTATCCAGCAGGGTGAGCGCCACGGTGCGGGTGCGCTCGGACATGCTGTCGGAGGCGCTGGCGAAAGTTTCTTTCACGATCTCGGTCACGGGAGTTTGCCCATCGTAGATGCCGATCTTGAATGTGCTCGGCTTGACGCGATCGGAGACCGGTTCGGCTTGAATGAACTGGAAGCGATGCCGTGAGGTGGTGATTTTGTGATTCTGCCCGACGAGAATGACTTCGACATCCTTCGTGAGCGTCTTCTCTTTGGATTTTCCCTCCACCTCATTGACTGTGATCAGCGGCACCATGACCTCTTGGAGCATGGCTCCTCCATGCACAAATCTGGCTCCGCCGACGAAGTGGAAGCGTGATGTGCCTTTAGGAATCCAAAAATCCATACCGCCCTCCGCGCTTGATGTCGCCTTGGTTTCGCCGCGCCATACGCTCTCGTGCCTCGGCAGGTTTTTGCCAAGTAGGTAGCGTTTTTTTGCAATGACCGTGCTCTCCGGCTTGTCGGCAAGTTGGGATTTTTCGGGAAGGCCGGGTGCTGATTCCTGAAAGAGAAAACCATGGTCGGCGGTGATGAACACGAGGCTACCATTCATCTTGTCGATGATCTGGCGTGTGAGCTGCGCGAGGGATTCGATCGCTCCTCGCACGGCACGAAATGTGTCGCCTTCGGTGGCAGCGGAGTCGCCCGCCGCGTCCACTTGGTTGTGGTAGATATAAACAACCCGCTTGCCTCGGATGCGCTCTCTCGCCTCGTCCTTCTTCAGGGCCATGATGTCTTCGGCGCGCAGAGCGATTCCCTCACGGGCTTGTAAGATCGCATCGCGATTGTCGAAGCCGGAGGAAGGCTTCCCATCGATGAGCACATCGCCATTTTCTTTGTAGGCGATTGTGTCGTGCGGTAGCAGGCTCGCCATCCCCAGTGCGGTGTAGGACGGCAGGACACCCAGCATGGTTTCCAGGGTGGCTTTGAAGCGATACTTGCCATTCATTTCACTCACGAGTTCCTGGGCGGCTTCATAGCGGAAGGCATCACTGATGATGACGAAAACTCTCCGTCCCGCCCCGCCTGCCAAGACGGGAGCGACCTTCGTTTCAAAGAAATCCTGTTGGTTCACGACGCCCGGGATTTTCCAGTGATCCAGCAGGTCGCCCTGCACCTTATCGCCCCAGGCCATGGCCAGCGGAGCGACAAAGCCGTTGCCGTAATGCAGCTCGATCTGGTCGCGCAGTGGCTTGAGCACGCTCCATGTCTCGGCCTCTACCACATCCGCCTGCTCGCAAAATTGCCGGTAGATTTGGTCGAATCGGTAGAGCCCGCTCTTGTAGTTCTGCCAGTGCGCCTCGGCGCTTGCTTGGTCGAAATTATCTTTGTGAGCGTTTCGGAGCGCCAAAAACTCACCTGCCAGCAGGAGGGCGGAGTAAGCGGCGCGGAATGCCGCACGCGGCGTCTCATGGGTGCTTGGGAGGTTGGACGATGCCCAGTGGCCGTCCAGACGCCGCAGGGCCACTTGCTCCACATCCGAGGTCTTGATGGTATCCTGGCCATCCAGCACGCGATCCTTCAGCAGGCTCACCAGCCGCTTTTCCACCCCAAGGAAGGTTTTTACATTTTCCAGTTCCTCGATCGAGTAGCCGGAGAGCAGATCGTCTATCTTTACGAGCTTCGCGACCTTTTCGGACAAGACATCGTAGGAGGCTCCGGTGCTGTTGCTGTCGCGCCATTGCGAAAGACACACCGAGGCATTTGGGCGTCCACCCTCTGGCAAGAGAAGGGCTGTGAGGGAATGCGGAGGCGTCGCCCCGAGGGTGCCACAAAAATCTGTGACCAGTAGGCGTAGAAGCAGATTTTTGAGCGTGGGCTTTTCTTCAGTATAGCCGAAAGCTCCGCGCACGGATTCCCAGAAAAAATTCGCCAGCTCCATTTTTTCCACCTGTGACCAACCAGCCGTTGGCAAGACCATGTCGAGCCCATCCTCTTCTGCCATTTCTTGGAAGAGCACACGCAGGAAGCTGAACAAATCCGCCTGCTCGGCCTTGAGCAACACCGCCACCATTTTGCGGTCCAGCTCGCTTTCCATATCTGTCGGCAGGATGAGGGGCAGGAGTTTTTTGGTGCGTTCCTTGGACTCGAAAAACTTCCTTCTCTGGGCGAGATGCGAGCGCAGGCTGTGGTTCATCAGGCCCAGCTCATCGATGAGGATCGAGAGCCGATCGGCGGTGAAGGTGTGGCCGTAGTGCCGGATGTCCAGATACCAATCCTCCTCCATGGCAGGTGCCATCTTCGCGCTGTAGAGCAGGTAGCATCCCTTGGGATCATCGAGCTCGATCCGCTTTTTCACCTCCATGGCTGCCCAATCATCAATGAGCAGGACATTCACCCCATCGATAGAGAGGCCCGTGATGAAATCCACAAACTCCCGAGCCTCGTCGTTCCAGAAAACGACCCGCCGCCCGTCTTGGTGGAAGATTTTATCGAGGGCCGAGGTGATTTGGTCGCTTGTCATGAAAGATTAGCAAGTGTGAAAGAATAAAAAATTAAAGAGATGGTGCTTTTAGTGAGATGCTTATGAAGTAATGCGATGAGAATTTTATTCTTTTTATTCTTTTTTCGCAGCCAGATAGGCCTGCTGGGGGTGTCTCTCCATATCGGGGTAGAGGTGTGCCAAGTCTCCATTATCCACCATAGGCTTGAGATGGTCGCGCCGGATGGCCTCAGGGTCCCTGCGGTTAAGAATTTGTGATATTTCACTGGCGGTAAGCCGCCTCCATTTGCAGAGGCGTTGAATTACAGGGCGTATTTTTAGTCCGGGTCTGCCGCCGAGGCCCGCCACAGCTTCTTTTAGTTCGGCAGGCAACTCATCCCGCAAAGTCGTATGCTTCCTCTCTAAAGTCGTATGGTCGGGCTGCAAAGTCGTATGCTTTCCCTCCAAAGTCGTATGGTCGGGCTGCAAAGTCGTATGCTCCTCCATGGCTTCTGGAAAGTTTTGACCGGCCAGGTAGTAAGTTGCGGGGCCTTTACCCATTTGGCGGAGCAGCTCCCACTCACGAAGTTTGCGCAGGTCTTGGCTGGCGGTTAAAATATCCGCGCCGGTCAGTTGGCGCAGGGTTTGATTGTCTATGGCTCCTTGCTCGCGCACGAAAATCAAAGCATATCTTTGATTTTCATTGAGATCATAGGGAATATGATTGAGCCATAATAAATCCTCCTCTCTGAGGAAATGGTGAAGAAGCAGCCGAATTGTGAAGGAGTTGTTCGCACGGTTGGATTCAAAGGTGGGCAGGCTAAAGCCACTTTCACGCATCTGTTCCCTCATGACTCTTATGCCGCTTCCCTTGGTTTCTGCGGTATTGGTCTCATGGAAGACCGCCGCCAAGTTCGGGTTGCGCAGCTGCGAACCCGCTTCGCCCAAGTGATCCTCGTTTTTCAAGGAATAGCCCGCATTGGCGATCTCGATGCGGTTGGCGTAGCGGATGATTTGAGTCGGCCGGTGTTCTTTGTAGGAACGGTGCATCAGAGCGTTTACGATGGCTTCCCGCAGCACCCGTGCAGGCAATGTGGGCGTATCGGCTTGAACCTGACCTTCCTTCAACGCAAAACCTTTGGGCAGATCATCCAGCACCGCTGCCTGCGCCCTGTCCACGATCTGGAGCAATGGGCCACGCATATCCACGGTGGCGGTAAACCGCTTCTCGGGATCTTCGATCCACTCCTTGCCGGGCACCCGAATATAATCCACCCGCACAGCAGGCAACTCCCGGCGAAGAGCCTTCCGACTGCCAAACAACAACATGCCAGTGAGAGTGGGGTGCCATACTCCACCTTCTTGGCGCACGGCATTCAGCGCTTGCAGCAAATCCGGGTCATCCCAGCCCAACTCCTCCGCAGCGGGATTCACCTTGGCGCGCAATTTCCGGTAGTGCGCGATGGCCTCGGGGTCTAGATCATCGAGTGTGGCATGGGAGAGGAGCGTGAGATCGTAGTTGTCTCCTTGGCGGCTTCCAAAGATCAGGGCCAGGTCCTCATCCGTGCAGCGTTGGTCTGTTGAGCCGATCCGCCGCCAGGCGCCCCTTGGCAGGCCTTGCTTTTGGAAATAGAGCGGCTTCTGCGATGGGGGGAGTTCATCGATTTGGACAACCACCACCACATGGCCTTGATGGTTTTCACTCAGCAGCCGAGGCCGAAGCGGCAGGTTGAAACGCGTGGCGCAGCCGGAGGCGATGTCTTGGAGAATCTTGTCGGGGTTTCCGACGCCGTGCACTTCGTAGCCGCCAAACAAATCCTCATGGCTTTTCGTTACACCCAGCACGATTTGTCCACCGCCGAGTTCCGGCTCGTTGGCAAAAGCGCACACCGTTTCAAAAAAAGAATCACCCACCTCACCGGACGCGCAAAACTTGGCTTCCAGCTTGGGGTGCTCGTCCAGTTCATTCAGTTCCCTGAGCAAGTCTTGGATCATATCAGTCCTCCTTCGTGCCGCAGATTTTTTTTGCTTCGGCCACCAAGGGGCCGAGCTTGGCGTAGTTCACCTTCACGCCGTCATCCAGGTCGAGGGCGATCTTGAGGTCGGCGTGGTGGCGGAGCTGCTCGTCGTATTTCAGGAGTTCGGCTTGCTGCTTGCGGAGCTTGTCTTGCTCGTTTTGCAGTTTCTTGCGCTGGCTGGTTGCTGTGGCGTGCGTCTTCTCCTCCTCGATATGGCCTATGCGCGCGGCGAGCTTGCCTTGCAGCGGGATCACATACTCCGTGCGGATGCGGGCCAGCGTGGCGGGCGTGTAGCGGTGCAGATACACGAGACATTGGAAGGCCTTCTCCTTACCGCTGCTGAAGAGCCAGTAGATGGGCCGGTTTTTGTAGGTTTGCAGGTGGTCTTTGTAAAACTCGCTTAGGAAATAAGCCCGCAGCTCTTTGCCGAGGGATTTCTCGATGAACCCGATGTTCTCGCCCAGCGTGGCTTCGCCGAAGGTGGCGCAGAGAAATTCCTTCGTGCGGGCCACGATGTCGTCCTCGAACCATTCGCTATCCAAGACGGGAATAATGCCATCGGCATCAGGGATGAAATTTGGATCGGCGGGAGCCGCTGGCTTTCCTTCATCCTTGCCCACAATCCGCCAGTAATTGTCCATCGTGGAACCCGCATCCGCCAAAACAAGGCCCGGACGGGCGAGCGCGTAGCGGCCCATCATGCAGCCGACGGCATAGGAGAGGAAGGCGGCCATGTCGCGGCGGGCCTCGGCGCGAGCAAGGGTGATTTGCGCCTCGGGCACTTCGGGCTGCAACTCGCCGTCGAGGCCGTAGGCGGCGATGAAGAGCCGGTTGTTCTCCGTCTCCAGCTCCTGCATCCGGCGGATGGCGGCGGTGCTCTGCGCCTCCCAATTCCGCCAGCTCGCCTCCAGCGTTGCGCCCTTCAGCCCCGGCCGCAGCAACGGCTGGTCGCGGAATTCCCACGAGGTCTCGAAGTTGTCCCAGTCGGCGCGGGCGACAGCAATAGCACTCGCCACGGTGTGCTCTATGAGTTGAATGTGGTCAGCGAATGCAGCTTCTTTCCAAGGTAACGCCGCGACATTTCCAGCCTGAAAGTTTAACGTTGGATTGATGATTTTGAGAAATTCAAAAGTCACCTTCGACGTAAGGTAACCGGTCAGGACTGGAAGTTTCTCTGGAGCGGCGAATGCTGACGACCCGGCTACGTCAAAGATGAAACCGGGAGGCGAGTAACGAACTCCGAAAAAACTGGAACTGATATATGTCCACGTGACGCACGGACGGAAGTAGTAAGATATGTTTTTAATCGTCCGAGTGGGTGAGCCGTAAAGCTCTTTGGCATAGCTCAGTATTTCCTCTCCGTCGTTGAACCAGTTGATTAGGAAGGTGTTGTTTCCATACCACTTTCGGAAGTCGCCACCTTTGTTGTATGGAAACCATTTCCTCTTTGTCTGAGCCGCTTCCTTGGCGCTCGAACAGGAAAACCCAACGTTGTTAATTGCGACCTCAAACCAAGCTCGAAGAAACCGGTTGTTGTCGCTTGTGGCTAAACCTTGTCTCGGGTCGCAAGAGCTACCAAGTGGAACGCTTTCGGCAAAAAGCCTGCGGCAGTGTGGGGTTGCCCAATAAGCAATTGGGGACGATGGAATTCTGGCTAGTTCGTCGCTGCTTGCGAAGTATGACCAGCCGCAGGATGGATTTGCTATCGCTCGCAACGCGTTTGGCTCTTGCTTCTCAGGGCCGACGAATTTCGTCAGACTGATGAACACTCCCTTGGCTCTCGGTGCCGGTTTATTCAAAAGCGTGTAGGTGCAAATCGGAACTGTCGCACCTTCAAATCCCGAATATTCGAGCTGAATGAGTGTGGTTATGTGGGAGTCGAGAAGGACCGTTTTCCTGAACGCTTCATACGAGGAGATGAACATCCAAGTGAAGGGCGTCATGAAACCCAAGTGGCCGGACATGAGAGCTAGCCGTCGCGAACGAATCACGAATGCGGCAAACAGGTCCGCTTTGTAGTCAGCGAAGTCCTCTTCAACAAATAGAGCCAAACTTGGATTTAGTTTTCGTCCACCCATATACGGCGGATTGGCCACGACGACGTGATACCGCTGGGTGAGCGCCTCGGCTTGTTCGAGCACGCGCAGGACTTTGAGGTGCGTCTGGGAGACTAGGAGGTCGCCAGTTGGGAGTTGAGGGTTTAGAGTTGAGAGTTTGTTTCGGACCGAAACGATTTCGGATTCGGTCAGGCAGGGCTGAATCAGCGAACCGAAATTCTTCGACTCCTCAAATTGGTAAAGGAGCGTCGTGAGCTGAGGGTTGAGCGCTGAGGGTTGAGAGCCCAAAGCCTTGAAGTAGTCTGAGAGTTCACCTTCCGCGAAGCGCACGTCGCGCAGCTCTATGATGCGGGGCCGGACGAGGTGTTCCGGCTGGAAGAAGCGACGGGACCTTTCCCGGGCCTTGAAGACGAGGGCCAGCTCGGCGAGCTGGGCGGCGCGGGGGCAGATCTCCAGCCCGTGCAGATTGTGCCGCAGGATGAGGCCGGGAATATCGCCGGGCGCGTAGCCTTCCTCCTCGTAGATGAGATACAGAAGATCGAAGGCGTAGGTGAGCATGTGCCCGCTGCCTACGGCGGGATCGAGCAATCGAATATCCTCGGGCTTGGTGATGCGGAGGAAGTCGGCCTCCGCCTCGCCTTCGATGTAGTAGGGCATGTGCTCGCGCAGCCGGGAGCCTGGGCGATTAAGCAGCCAGAGGCGGCCGAGGGAGTTCTCCACAAGGTAGCGGACGATCCAGTGCGGGGTGAAGAGCTGGGTGACGGCGGGGATGTCCTCGGTGGGCACGGCGCTCTTGCGGGCCATGACGGCGTCTTTTTTCTCCGAGATGTAGAACTGGTAGAGCCAGCCGAGGACTTCCACTTTATCCCAATCCGCCTCCTCGCTGCCGCTCACGAGCTGGCGGATCACGGAGTCGGAGTGCAGGAGATTATCCGGGAGCAGGAGGAGCGTGGCATCATCCAGCTTGCCGAAGACATCGGGCAGGATGCGGTGCAGCTCCTCGCATTGGGCCAGGAGGAGTGTGCGGTAGAGTTCCTCATCGCGGTTGCCCGCGAGCTTGAGGCGGATCACCTCTTCGCTGTCCAGCGAGGCAAGGGTGACATGCTCGGCCTTCTGCAAAATCTCAGGCACACTGCCGCCCAGCGGATCGCTGAGCACGCGGTAGCCATGGTCGAGATACCCGTGCAGCTCCATATAGCGAAGCGCCACGAGGCGGTTGAACCAAGTATAGGCCATGGCCTCCATGACCTGCGTGAACCCCTCGGCCTTGATCCGCTCCAAGAGCTGCTTGCGAAGCGGCACATACGAGCGGGGAAACGGCTGGCCACCGATGAGCGCGACATCCCCCGCCTCGGTGACATCCTCCACGCAGCTGGGCTGAATCCCCAAAAGCCCGGCCCGCCGGGTCACGGCCTCGATAAACGCAGTGCGGGCGGCCGGAGCGTAGTTTTTGAGCTTGGAGGTGTTCATTGCGATAGGAATGGAAGAGTGAGAAGTCTAACGGTCGAAGGTCTTAAAGTCGGGAGAAGAAAAGCCCCCTACTGAATGGCGCATGATGTTTTTGGATTTGCTGGAGGATAAGATATGGCATATCTTTTTGCCAATGACCTTGACCGTGGACATACCTGATGATCTGGCAGCGGAGCTTGGCGTGGGATTCCAAAATCTCGGCCGTGCTGCTCTTGAGGCTTTGGCTGCGGAAGCGTATTCCAAAGAAGTGCTCTCATTGGAGCAAATCAGGAGAATGCTGGGGCTGGGTTCGCTCTGGGAAGCACAGGCCATGCTGAGCAAGCATGCTGTATGGCCCGACCAATCGGCAGAGGAAATCTTGGCCGATGCGCGCCGTTCGTTTGAATTTCGGCAAGCCATCGCGTGATCGTCATCAGTGACAACTCGGTGCTGTCCTGCCTCTCCGAGATCGGGGAACTGGATTTGCTTCACAGGCTCTATGGCAGAGTAACCATTACGGAAACAATCCGCAGGGAATCTGTGCATCCTAATGCACCTGAGGCTTTGCGGCTTCTGTTTCTGAAGATACCCGATTGGATTGCGGTGGTTCCGGACGAGTCGACCTATTTGGAAGAAACGGGAGCCTTGGATGCCGGCGAGGCCTCGGCGATCACGCTCGCATGGCAATATCGGGATTCCAGCTTGCTGATTCTCGATGAAAAACGGGGGCGCAAGGTGGCGAGCGCACTGGGTTTGCAAATCACCGGAACGGCGGGTCTTTTGACGGATGCCGCTGTGGCAGGCTTGGTCGATTTTGAAGATGTTTTTTTGCGTTTGTCGCGAACGGCATTTCGCTTGAGCCCCCAAGTGGTCGAGACTCTGCGCCAGAGTGTTAACCAACCCCGTCCGCCTGCTGAGAATTAAGGCGAACTGGTTGCGGGCCTCTTGAATAAAAAGAACGGACATTCCCTTGATATAGAGGGTGGTGGGATTCTTATTCATCTTCACTTGATCTGGATGCGCTCGTTTTTAGCGATGGCGTCGTGAAGTTCGGTGCGGAGCTTGGAGAGGAAATCCTCCACCTCGGTTTCATTTTCGAGGAAGGGTTTCTGAATGAGCCTCTGAATCTCGACCACGCGGCGCGGCTTCACGGCGGGCTTCTCCATGGGTTTTCTACCCTTCGGCTCATAGGTGGCAGGAGTGCGGGTGTATTCCTCGATGGCGCTGACAGTGCTCTCAAAGAGGCGGGCGGACTCGTTCGCAGCCTGATCGAGGTGGGCGAGGCTGGCTTGTGCGGATGCGGAAAGGCGGAGCTGGCCGAGTTGCTTCATCATGTCCCCGATCTGTGGCATGGAGGAGTCGAACGGCTTCATGATTTCGCTCATTAGAGCGGTGCTCGAATCAAGCTGCTTGAGTGCGTCGCCGATCTGCGGGATGCCAGCATCCATATGCTGTAACTCGACTTCAATCTGGCGAAATGTTTCGTCAATGGTAGCAAGAGCCTTAGAACGCGATGCGCTGACCAAGCTCTCGTTGATCGCCTGCACGGCGTCGATGTGGCCCCGGACTTCGGGCAGCATTTTGTAGGGGCTCGGAGCTTTCAGAATCTGCTCCATGCGCTGGAGAGCGGCTGAGGCTGAGGCATCGCGCTCAAGCTGGAGTTGGTTAAGCCGAAAGCGCTCCATGCTCTTGCGGAGGTCGTCCCAGAGTGGGCGCTGTTTGTTGTAGAAGTGGGAAAGCTCGTGGAAGCGGTCGGAGAGATCGAGGAGATCGTCTTTCTGTGCAATAAAACGCTCCAGAAACTTGAAGCTCTCGCTTTCCGCGAGCAGACGCTGGATGTGGGTTATGCCTTCGTGGATGGTATCCTTGCCTGGATACTCGCCGGTATCCGCAAGAGCCTTGTATTGCTGAAGAGAGCCAAGCCAGTCCTTGAGCTTGGTCTGTATATGAGCAGCGAGCTGGTCCTCGTTATCCGGCCCCATGTCACCAAAGAGTTCCTGCCCGAGTTTGCGGGCTTTTTGAATCTCGGCGGGATCGGTCGTCTTGCGCTGAACCAGCGTGATCTGCCTCCACTTGCCGGTGGAGGAAAGCTCGTCAAAGGCACGCTCGATCGGGATTTTCGCCCCCGCACGAACGAGATTGATTTCGCCGATGACCGTAAGGCGCGCCACGAGCAGAATCGTCTCCAGCGATGGCCACCCATAGGGACGGCTGGAGAAGCGATCCTCCACCAGATCATGCAGGACGATGGCTTTGCTCGTCTGTGTGCAAAGGCGCAAGTAGTCGCGAAGCTCTTGGATGGCCTGAGGATTGCCCTCCTCGGTCTGAATGGCGAGCGTCTGCTGGCCGATATCGTCGGTGCGCAGGACGGCTTGGATTTCCTTGAGGGGCTCGCTGAGGAGATTCTTGAGATGGCCCATCTTGGTGAAGGTATTTCGGATGAGATATTCCAACCCCTCACCGATAACCAAGGCGGGGGCAGCGGGCTTGGGCTGAATGGCCTGACCACCGGCGAAAAACGAAGCGTGGGTGATGATGTCGCCCATCGAGGCAACCAGGCGCTGAAGGCGCTGGCGGTTCTCATCGGCAAAATCGCGCAGGATGCGTTGCGCCGAGGTATTCAGCGAGCCATCGCTCTTGCGTGAAATGAAGCGCTCGGTCTGGAGGTAGGCCCGCGCCTCGCGCCCCAGGGCGTTCTGGTCGGCAAGGCGAATGAGGAGCTGACCGCCATCGGCCGTGCTCTCCAGTGTGCAGCGGCTGGCATCGTAGAGCGTGTAATCCTCGTTGAGAGGAGTGACCACATGGACGCCCACGGCATTCTCCACCCGATTGCCATGCGGGTGCTTGTCGCAGGTGCGGTTGAAGGTGAAGTCCTTTCCGTTGACGGAGTATCGATGCTTGCGCTGTTCCTTGAGCACATGGTCGAAAATCAAGGTGCCGAGAAATTTCGCCTCCGCCCCGGGATCGAGCTCGGTGCCTTTAATTTCGCGACTGAGGTCGCGCTCTTCATTGGTGAGAAAGGCAAAGTCATCCCCATTGCGGCTGATGAGTGTCTGGCCTTCCAACCGGAGCAGGCTGGCCTCGATCCGGCGACGCAGGGCGAGGCGGTCGGCATCGATCTCATCAAGACAGAGGGCAACCAGATTATCCACGCTGCCCTTTACCTCATCGACATAGCGAATGAGGAACAAGACTTGGAGAATGGAGATATCGAATGGCTCTAAGCTCGCATTCTGGGCGGCGGTCTCGATCGTGAGCTTTACCGACGTATCGAGGAAGTTCTCGATGGAGGGGTAAAAGCGATAAAGCGGGACAAGCACGCCGGGAGGGCAGTCCTGAATCTGTATGGAGGCGGACTGGAAGGCGTCGAGCAAGGAACGCTCGCCGCGAGCCAAGTGCATTCCTGTGGCTCCCACCTTGCGAATGGCCTCGAAGATTTTCTGAACAAGCTGGAATTGATAAGGGATGAAGGGATAGGTCGCGGCGAAGTCCTCGGCATCCTTGTAGGACCTCATCGTCATACCGGTCTGCCCGAAGGTGAGCTGATTCCGAATCGTGTCTCCTTTTTCCGCAAAGAGAGTCTTGAGGAGCTTCGTGGCAGGCTCGCGCTTGGCCAGCAAGCGAGCCCGGAGAACTTCGTCCACATTCGCGCTGGAGAGCGACATGCGGGTCTTGAAGCGGGCCGTGATGCGGGAAAAGTCGTTGGCCCGGGTCTGGTTCATTTCCCCGATGACGGCATCAATATCCTCCTGAGAGGTGACAATAATCCATGCTCGGCCGCCGCTGGTCGTGCCTAGCGTCTCCGTGATGGTCTGGAGATTGAGCATGAGCTGGGAGTTCTGCCCGACAAAGGCTCCCACCTCATCCGCGAAGAATAGCAAGCGGTGATCGGGCCCTTTCGAGTCGAGGTATTCCTTCACCCATTTGCAGAAGTTTTCCACTGTGAGGGAGAAGTTACTCTCGGCATTGTCGAACCATTTTGTCGCCGCTTCCTCGGACTGACCCAGTGCGCTGGAGAGGGCGCGAATCACATCGTCACGATAGAAGTCGAAGGCATCGCGCTCGAAGACCCATTCCTTGCCCGAGGATTCTTGAAACGCCTTCTTGAAGGCGTCGAGCTTGCCCCTCTCAGCGAGATGCCGCTCCATGTGGGCGATGTGAGGAGGATGTCCTGCGTAGCCCTGAAGCTCGTTGAGCATCCGAAGCAAAACGGCGAGAATCGCATCTCTTCCAGAAGCGTGGTCGGCCTTGGTTTCGATATTGAACAAGACGATATCGGTGGGGAATGCGACGGCCCGCTTGATATCGGCATAAAAAAGCGGATCGCTTATTTTGGTCTCAAAAAAATCAGCCGTCCGCTTGGTCTGGCCATCGTAGCGAAGCTCGCGATTCCCCATGAGGTAGGAGAGCACTTTGAGATAATGGGATTTTCCCGAGCCAAAGAAACCGGAAATCCACACACCCACTTTGTTTGCGATCTCGGGCTTGTTGAGGTGATCGGCCACCTCCAGATAGCTGCGGAAAAAACTGTGGAGGTGCTTGTCGAGTTCGCTGGTGACAACAAACTCATCCAGCTCCTGCCACATGGAAGCATCATCCTGCTGGTCGGCTTTAACGACGCCATTGATGGGGCGTCCAATGTCACGGTCAAAAAATTCACGAAGAGTCATCATAGTCAGGGCACGAGTTTGAAAGCGCGGTAGTAGGGATTTTTAAGGTCGCTCATGACCTTGCCAAAGAGACGAACGTATTGGCCGTCATAAACGCCTGGATAGAACATGACCAAGGGGGTGGTTTTCATCTTGGGTTGGAGGGCGGAAAGCAAGGTGTGCGCCCGCACAATGGGAAACGCATTTCCAACGCCTGTGATGAGCACGAGATTGAATTCCTCAGGATTGATCTCCTCAACGAAGTATTCGGAGAGCTTGGTTCCCTCGAACTGCCCCTTCAGCTTCTTGATCAGCGAGGCATCGCCATCCTTTTTCTGCATCTCGAAAGATTTTTCGAGGAAGCCACGAGCCTCCAGCTTGCGGATCATGAACTCAAAAAGATTGATGTGGGCGACACGGAGCGTGGGCTGAGTCTTTGCCAGATGTCCCAACAGGAAGGGGACATATTCCCGCAGCCGCTCCTCGGCTTCCGGTGGATAATCAAAAATGTAAAAGGCCACCTCGTTGCCAATCCCTGAGCCTCGCAGCACATCGCTGGATGTGATCCGGGATGGAATTTTATTCAGTCGCTCTTCGAGTTTTTCGATCATGGAAGCTGGAGGCAGTTGAGAAGTTTGTGTTCGCTGCGGGCCGAAAGGTAGGAACGCAGCTCTGGCAAAAGAACGAAATTTTGCAGATGACGCTTCCGCGTATCGCTCAAAAAACCAGCCTGCGCGAGCATATCAAAAACGGAAGAGCGAAGACGCCGCCTTGTGGATTCGCTCCACTGTGTAACCGCAGGGTCGCGGGCCGCACACCCTTCGAGAAATGCGGGCCACAGGGACTTGGAAAGCTCCGTGTGCAGCAGGCGATACTCATCACGAAGGCAGAGATCGATAAAATCGCAGAGCAAAGCGCTGTGCTTCATCGCCGCCGCCAGGAGCGCCTGTGTCGCGAGAGCTTTTTCCCCATCGCGAACAACACGCCACAGATCACTATCAAACCCCAGCAACCGCGACTTGATGAGCCTGGCGAGGCGTATAGCCGTCGCAGGACTCCGCGCTTGCAACACATTCCGCTCAACAACCTCCTTTCTGAATCCAGCATCCGACACAGAGTCCAGAAGCAAACCCGCAATCAAGCGACTCTCCCGGAGCTTTAACGACCCGGCGGTAATGTCAGCGCTATAAAAAGGCTCATCCATTTAACTATTGGTTTTTCATATGTTCCACTTTCCAGTAGGTGATTGGTGCGGAGGGTGAGCGCCAAGCCAAGCTTCAAACCGGTGGATTCTCGTTTTTCTTTCAGCGGCCTCAGTCCCGGGGATTCTTTGAAGGTCCGCGATCAAATCCAGAATTTGTTGCTTTAGCCTTCCTTCAATATGGCGGAGCTCATTAACGTCTTCGATTCCTTTGTAGGCCCAATTTAGACATTTTTCTAAAGCCAAATCAGGATCGGTGTCGGCGAGATCATTTTTCTCATCCCCTCTGAGGATTTTTACAGCCACCCTGTCTATGGGTTTGATTGACAAAGTTAATGGAGAGTGACGCGATTTCCGCTTCATTTTTTACTTCCAATCCTTGGAATGTTGTATTGCGAAATCCGTAGCCTTGAAAATAGACCAGCGCCTGCCTTGCTGAGGTTCACTCGGAACGGGCCGAGGTTCACGGATTTGCGGTAGTAAAAAGCCATGGGAGTCGTTTTAGGAAGTCAGACAATAGTAAAGGAAACTACAGCGGGTCGAGTCTGCATTAGAAAAAAATCGGCTCTCGCCATCGATAAAAAAGGGAGTTCGATTTCTCATGGACAAAGGCAAACTCGACATCCTGATCAACGAAATCGAGCCCGCCCTCCTAGACGATTTCGGCCTGCCTTGTTAAATTTAAGTCCTATCAGCGTTTTCTGAACAGCTGTCTCGATTTTCATGACAGCTGTTCATTTGAAGCAAACACGTGTATCAAATTTCATAACAGGTGTTCCCTCGGAGACGACTCGTGTTATCAAATCGATGACTGCTGTTCTCTCGGAGGCAACTCGTGTTATCCAATCGATAACAGCTGTTCCCTCGGAGACAACTCGTGTTCTCAAATCGATGACTGCTGTTCTCCCGAAGATGACTCGTGTTATCAAATCGATAACAGCTGTTCCCTCGGAGACAACTCGTGTTATCCAATCGATGACTGCTGTTCTCTCGGAGATAACTCGTGTTATCCAATCGATAACAGCTGTTCGCCCGGAGATGACTCGTGTTCTCGATTCGATAAAAGCTGTTCGCCCGGAGATAACTCGTGTTATCAAATCGATGACTGCTGTTCTCTCTGAGACAACTGGTGATATCAAATCGATAACAGCTGTTCTCTCTGAGACAACCCGTGTCATCAAATCGATGACTGCTGTTGTCTCGGAGACAGGCTCGGCTTACTCGAATCTAACGCAGCGGAAGCGTCCGTAAACGGGTTTTTTGCTCATCGATCACCAGGAGAGCGCCGGACTCAATTTCCGAGCGACACTGCAGGATGATTCCGGCAACGCGTCGTCGAGTCCCGAAACTCAGTTCATCTCCCAAGCGCAGCAGGATCGTGCTTGGACCGCTCGCCGCCGTCTCAAAGAGGATTTGGGAAAAGTCCAAATCCTGTGTGAGAATGACAAAGCCCTCAGCTCTCGCGTGGGCGAAGATTTCATGATCAGGGGCATTTGCTGCACCTAATCGCGACCAGTGGATGGCATCTAATCCCGACTCTCTCAGCGATTCAGCCCATTCTGGACTGAGGTTCATATCGATGAGAAGCCTCACGCAACAGCCTCAATCTCGCTCTCATTGGCGAGCATAGCCGCATATTCCAGGCACGCGTCGATATCTTCCTCTTCGAGGTAGGGGTAGGCTTCGAGGATGCGTCGCTTGTCGTGATGCGCGGCGAGCAAACGAAGCACATTTGATACGGTCACGCGCATGCCTCGAATGCAAGGATGCCCTGACATCACGCCGGGCTCGACGGTAATTCGATTGAGCAGCGCAAAATGTGTCATATTTGGAACTTTACCGCATTTTGGGAAAAGTTCCAACAGCCTTTTTGCATTTTTCGTTTCCTTCTGAAACTCACGATCAAGCGACCTTGGCATCGAAACGAGAGAGCCTTTTGTCGGTTTCAGGGTGGTGGCAACCAAAAAGCTTTTGTCGCCTCCGGTTTTACCAACGCCGATGAGGAGGTCATCGGTGAGCTCCAAGCCCTCTTTGCTTGCCACAATGCCGGAACTGCCCTCAGCGCGAAGGCAGTGTTCAAACCGACCAGGAAATTCCATACGGCCACTGGTGGGGTTTGAGGTTACAAGGAAGAGATTCAGCCGCTGGGCAATGTTACGAAAATGTAACACATAATGTCGAAAATTTCCCTTTGACATATTGGGTGACATACGCGATGTTCGTTCCAGTGCCACCGAACATGCCTATATCTACCCATAGTGTCCATTTCAGATCGCCTATGCGATTTGTGGTGGAAGAGAGTGATATTGTTCAATCGCTTGTTCGCAGGCACGCCACATTTTTGACAGGTTCGATAACTTGTCAAGGATGGGGAAAACGAAACACGAAAAATGAAACACAAGAAATGAACCAACGCACACTCGGAGAGTTTATCAAAGAGC
>Ga0214921_10004654_pt1 | contig 20004 bp, 5 predicted proteins | sample LL1505_MetaG_FD_177992 | JGI IMG/M metagenome (GOLD analysis project Ga0214921, IMG submission 177992) | Freshwater microbial communities from Lake Lanier, Atlanta, Georgia, United States - LL-1505 | ecosystem: Environmental > Aquatic > Freshwater > Lake | place: USA: Georgia | collected 2015-05-28
TCTTCCCCGCCTCCACCGCCTCCGCCGCCTCCACCCCCGCCACCAACATCAGGTGATGTATCTAAATGTAGGTATAATACTCTACCATCTACAATAGGTTGAACACTATATAAAGTTTGAACTTCAGTCCCACTCAATACTCTATTATACATCATAAAATCTTCCAAGTATCCATTAAAACCCATCGCATTATCAAGACCATTATTACCAATATTTAGTATCGTAAAGTCTCCAATTACACCAGCACCATTACCAGTTCCAACACTTACACCATCTAAATATACAACTGTAGCAAATGATCCACCGCTACCATCCATTGTCATACAGCAGTGATACCATTTATTGTATTCTAAAATGGTTCCGACAGTTATATTAACACCTCCGAGAGTTGTTATTAGTAATTGATTAATTGTATTAATAGTTATAAATAGAGAGGAAGTAGTTCCACTTGAAAATATAATTTGTTCTGATCCAGTTGTTGTTCCAAGTTGCATATTAAACCAGAAGGCAATAGATAGAGGAACATTTGTTGTATTATTATTTATAGTTACATAGGTATATACTGGAGTTCCAGTTGTAGTATTATTAAAAAATGCTGACCCACCGTTAACACCACTATATATAATAGTTCCAACATTTTGTTGAGTGCTATTTGGAGGACCGTCAAAAGATAGATATGATTGTATTCCTGATAATAAAAATGATTTTCCTGCTAAACCATTATTATAAATAGTTTTTATTTCATTTGGATACAATATTCTATTATAGAGTTGGAAGTCATCAATTGAACCTGTCGCAGGATTTTGCGAGGATCCAATAGCAATAGAATTAAAACTTGGCATTGCTCCAGCTGTTTCATTAGTTTGAAGGAAACCATTTTTATAGAATTTAACATTAAACGCAGAATCAACTGTTATACAAGCATGATTCCAAGTGTTCGCTACATATTGAAATGAAATAATTATACCATTTCCTTGACAGTAAATAACTCCACCCTCCATATAAAATTGAAATGCCGAACCCGCAAACATAAAATAATTATATTGTTGTGTTGATTCATTATCATTAAACCAAAAAGATACAGAAAATGGTGGAGAAGTATTATTAGCAGGAACAGTTATATTTGTGCTATCATTCATAAATTTATAAGCATTACCAATCTTTCCGACAACATATATAGGAGTTCCACTAACTGTTACACTATTATCATTGAATGTTGCTGGTATGTAATTTAATGGTAAGTTAACAACAATTCCATTAGCAACAGTTCCTAAATTATGTAATATAGTTACTTCGCTACCGGTTATCGCGCGATTATAAACTAAGAAATTAGAAATATAACCATTAAATCCTCTCTCTAAACGAGTAGAGCCACCTAAAATAAATTGATTAAATAATGCGATTGCTTGATTAGTCGTTTCAACCAACCCACCATTTAAATATACATTAATGAGATTATTATTTAGACTATTATATGTAAAACATAAGTTATACCACGTATTTGCTGTTATAGTTTGAATATTTTCTCCCCATATTGTGTTCATATTAAAACTTAACATACCTGATATTATATTATATTCTGGATTGTTTCCAGTTCCTAATCCAAATGGTGATTGATTTTCTGTTAAATCAACACAATTAAACCAAAATGATACACTAAAAGCACTTGGTTGTATCATTGGACTTGGAACAATCATATAATTAGTTGGAGCAGAATTACCGCCAATCATTCCAATTGACCCACCAATACCACCACTAACAGTTACGCCGCTATCAACAATTTGTCCAACAGTTGTTATGACAGTCGCAGGGAATCCGTCTAATGGTAAGTAAGTAATTAATCCATGTTCTACATTAGTCATTTGATATAATGCGTATACTTCTGTGGATGTTAATACATGGTTATAAACTCTAAAGTCATCCATTAAACCTCTAAAGGGAGAACCACCAGTTAAACCAGATGTTCCTAAAAACATTTTAGAAAAATATTGTAATCCAGAACCAGATGATTGAGCACTTCCAACATTAAAACCATTTTTATACAAGATTCCATTATAAGTAGAATCAATTGTTAAAGAAACATGAGTCCAAACATTTGAACTGATTGGGCATTGTATATTAACATTATTAACCATTGATATATATGCGCTTAGAGTATTACTATTAACATTAAAATTACAATCAACTTGATTTGAAGAATTACCAATTCCAAATATTGTTTGACCTTGGCTAAAATCATTTCCATTTACCCAGAATGAAACTGTCATTGGTATATTAGTAGTATTTGGAACAGTAATATAATTTGTAGCTGTTCCGCCTAATGTATTATCAAAATAAGCACAATTACCGATTAATCCACCGACATAATGAATTGTTCCAGTATCAGTTTGTTGACCTGCTGTTATAGTTGGATTTGGTGCTCTTAAAAATAGATCAATTATTAAACCATATTCAATATCTTCTACATTATAAAGGGATTTAACTTCTTTTCCACTCAATGCTCTATTATATACTTTAAAGTATTCAAGATATCCATTAAATGATTTTGTATTATCAGATCTACCACCTATAACAAATTGATTACCTAATGATATATTTTCGCCAACATTTGAAGCAACACTTGAACCATTTAAATATAATGTTTGGTTAAAATTTGAATCAATTGTTGCGCAAACATGGTATAATTTATTTGATGTTATTGGAATATTAAAATCATTGATACCTCCACTACCATTTGATTGAAATGTAAGACTATTACTTTCTATCTTAAAATTTAAACCATTACCCCATGTTTTAGGTCCTAATCCAACAACAGTTTGATTATCCCCAACACTAATACAATTCATCCAGAATGAGATTGTTATTGGAATTTGAGTTGTATTCGGAACTGTTAAATAATTATTGGGAGCATAACCAAGAGGATTATCTAAAATCGCAACAGAACCACCACCAATACCAGCTATTCCACCAACTCCACTATATCTGATATTACCAACTGTTACTACATTCGCATTACTATCAATAACAACATTATCTAATTGTAAGTTAGTTATTAATCCATCACTTACATTATTATAATTACCAACATTATATAAATTGCTTACTTCACCAATACTTAATACATGATCATAAACATTAAAATTTTGTATCAAACCGTTATAAGATCTTGATGATTGATCGGCAGGACCTCCTAAGATAAAGTTGTTAAAACCAATAATATTGCTCATTCCTCCACTAACACTTCCGGCTCTAACATTATCTAAATATAATACCCCATTATAATTATTATCAATAGTTAGTGCGACATGATGCCAAATATTAGCAGTTATACTCGCAACAATATTAGGATATCCACTATTTTGTAAGGCAATATTAGCAATTAATTTATTATTCAATACATCAAGATTTAAGCATCCACTCATTAATGTAGCATTTGATAAACCCATAACAGTTTGAGATTGAATTACATCATAACAATTCATCCAGAATGACATTGATATTGGTAAATCTCCAAGTTTATTAGGAACAGTTATGTAATTTGATGAAAACACACTTAAATTCGAATTATTAATTACAGCTGAATTTCCACTAACACCACTATATATTACATTACCCATAGTTGTAATATTACCAATATTAGAAATTCCAGCATTTTCAATCATATTATAGGAATGAGTAATTGGCAATTTTGATCCTAATCCCCATTTTTTACCTAAATATGATTCTACATTTTGGCGTTCAATGTCATTAAGAGCATAATTAAATACTAACATTTCAAAGATGGATCCTGTTAGATTTTCTTGACCATTACCATTTTGTGAAAATGCTCCAATAGATATTAAAGTATTACCTGATTCAGTACTAAGCCCTTTATATTGTGATAAAATTTTATTTCCATTCATATATAAACTTGCGGTTGAATCAGAAACCATCGTTGAAATTCCAGAAGCATTTGAGATACTTGAAGCATATGACATATTTCCACTTGCTCCAATTGATCCTCCCATAACAACATTAATTGTTCCATTCCAATATCTAAACCATATAGTATTGGTGCCACTATAATTACGATATAAGTCGCTTGGATTGCCAATTGAATTATCGTATCTATGAGCTGTTATAATAGTATATTTATTTAGTCCTCCTAAAAATGATGATCCTTCTTGAATGTAATATTGATCTCCATTAAAAGTCATACCATTTTTATTATAATATTTATCAAATCCATATATAGCAGCCTTCGCATCATTATTTTGTATAAAATGATTATTATTACCTGATTTATCAAACCATTTTTTTATAATTGTTCCCGATCCATTTGAATCGGGAGCAACACCGGTCGCATATGGATCTGCTCCATCTAACCATAATAACAATCCGCTATAATTCATTACAGGTGTATAAGTTGGAAATATAATGTTAGTTAATTGTTCAATTGGTTTAGAATAGTATGGGTGTCCAGTTGGTAATGTAATACCCCATTTATTCGCTAAATATCCTTCAGCTTTTTTGCGAGTATTTGTGGAGATAACTTCAGAATATAATAATAATTCGCCAAAATTCATATTATAATTATTTGTATATTTCCCAAGCACTAATTGTGTTGTTATTCCAGTGGGAGTAGCAATATTACCAGTTATTAAACTATTACCATTTATACCAATAGATACATTTGAACTATCCCAATCAAAATAAACAATATATGGAGTTCCAACAGTAATATCAGCATTTGCGGATATATATTCACTTGTATTACTTGGATCTATAAATGAATATGTATATACTTCTCCAATAATACCAACACCTCCATTTGTTAAATTAGTGCTTATTGTAATTGTATAGGCAAGAACATATGGATTTGGACTGCTTGTATAATCACCAGATAAAACTGTTGTTCCTGCTTCAACAAAGGGGCCACTTATACTCCATCCAGCTACTGGTAAATTAGTAGCCGGACCAACTAATAATTGAATGGCATTTGCTCCTTGAAATTGATTATAATAACCACCTCCTGAATTATATCCATTATTTGTATTATATGAAAGAGGTTGAGTATAAATACCCAATCTATTAACATTACTTTGAAATCCTAATACTAATGAAATTGCGCCGGTCCATGTTAATATCGCATCACCTGCTACACTATTAGCAGTTGGTTTTACTACTAATAAAGCACTACCATTTGTAATATTTTGATAACTTCCACCTAAATAAACATTATTCGCACTTAAATTATTAAATACTAGTGAAGGCTTACTATTAATTGATGCTTGTTGAATTGTTAAATTAGCTGTACTAGTTCCTGATGGTGTCAATATAGTTCCGTTTATTTTATCAGTTATACTAACTATAGATGCGGTGCTTACAACCATTGTGCTATAATCTGTAGCATCAATCCACAATCCTAATTTAGAATCTTTATTAGGAGTCCAATTATTAACGTTATTTTCAATCGGTTTTGAAACTGGTCCAGTTCCAATACCCCATTTTTTAATTAAATATTGCTCAACTTTAATTCTATTAGAATCAGAAATTGGATTATCAAATACAATCATTTCAGCAATAGCACCACACCAAGAATCAGCGCTCCCAATAGTGGCTCCGAGGTAATTACCAACAGTATAAGAATCAAATGATGAAATACTTGTTGAACTACTGGTTGCTGTTAATAGTGTTGCTCCATTTACACCAAATTCATAAAAAGTAGAAGATGAAACAGTTGTTCTATTAGTTGTTATAAAAGGAACATTGTAACCTTTAATATTGGTTAGCATGGTTAATCCAACTGTAGTATTATCATAAACTGCCATTTGTTGTTGTGTATTATTTAATAATACTAATCCACCAATCATTGATCCTGAAACAGCAAGTCCAACACCATAAGGTCTTGGATAACCATTTGGTCCATATAAATCAGGATTGGCATACATTGCGGAAAAAATGGTGGATCCTTTGGAAGATTCTCGTACTACTATTGAATCATCTGTTTGAGTATTTGTTAGTAATATATTAATTTGTGATGATGTTAAAATAGAATTAAAAATACATACCTGGCGTAAATATCCATTAAAAACACCACCACCTGTGATAGGAGAACCTCCAATATATATATTATTAATAGACGAAATTGCGTTTGATCTACTTACATTAGTAGCAATAATTTGACCATTAAGATAAGCATTTGCTTTAAGTGAATTATTATCATATGTCAATGTAACGTGATTCCAAGTATTCCAATTTACACTTATATTTGTATAAAATCCGCCAAAATTCCAATCTAAAAAATACTGATTTCCAACAAAATTTATAACTATCATGTCGCTCACAGTATTATTTATTACAATTGAAACACATTGACCACCAGATGTGCCATCCCAATACATCCAAAATGATACAGTTATTTGATTCATGTTTGATAAATTAAATGTTAAATAATTAGAATTTGGATAACTATTATTAAAATAAGCACAATTTTTACTATCAATATTTGTAAACGATATACTACCTTGTGTAGTTACACTTGCTCCAGCAGTTCCACTATCATTTGTATTAGTAACTAATTTTAATTGATTTACTGGTGTTAATTCACTAAAAACACGACTCACCACATTACCACTCATATAATTTACATTATTAAAATTATCATAATAAGCAGCATTCAATCCATTAACTTTAGTTAATTGTGGTTTACTCTCCGACAAAACAGTTGGACCATATCCATTACCAGATTTATCAGTCCATCCAGTAATATTACTTCCTGATAAAACTAAACTATCACTTCCATCTAACCATAATCTACATCCAGTTATAGATGTTGGTAAGAATACATCTTGTGGTATAATTGTTGAAGTAGTTGGTTTATTTAAAGGTTGATATATTACAATTCCATCTACAACATTTTTTTTATTATATAATTTCAATACCTCTCCAGCACTAATGACCCTATCATAAACAATAAATTCATCAATTGAACCATTAAATGCTTTTAAATTCATTGTTCCACCTAATGTAATTACTCCTAAATTAGTAAGTGCTCCAGTTCCTGTTCCAGAATCAGAATTATTTCCATTTACATATAAGATAAAATTATATGATTCATCAATAGTTAAAGTAATATGATACCAAGTATTTGGAGAAGCAGTAACATTTCCAATATAATACCCCCAGGAAGTAAAACCAACAACTATTGTTGATGGTGAACCAGCAGTATACATAAATTGTATGTTTCCAAAATCTATAATTGTTTGATTATTAGAATTATCATTTGTATTAAACCAAAATGAAATAGAAATTGGAACATTTTGTTTATTAGGAATGGTTATATAATTTGTTGGACTTAGTCCAATACCTGGTTCATTTACAAATAACGCACTTTCTCCTTTAATAGAACTTGTATAATTAATTGTTCCAACATTAGTTTGTTTAGTTTCTACAGTAGGTGGTTTATCTAATGGTAAATATATAATACGTCCATTTGGATCATCCGCAAGATTATACAAATTAATAACTTCCGCAGGAGTGATTACACGATTATAAACCATAAATTCATCTAATGCTCCATTAAAACCTCTATTTCCGGCATATGAACCACCAAGTATGAATTTTGAAAAATTCGCAATTGGAGCAGTTCCGGTAGCAGTAGCATTATTATTTCCATCTACATATAAAATTAAATTATAAGAAGAATCTATTGTTAGAACAATATGATACCAAGTATTTATACTGATTGGATTACTTCCTAAAACTGTCCATAAATTAGGCATAGCAGCAGCAACCGCAAAATAGGCAGGAGGTCCAGCAACATATTGAAATTGTAATCCTGGTCCACTAAAATCAGTATTTGTTAAGGCGACTGGGTTTTGTTCATTTAAGGCATCAGTTGTTAAAAACCAGAATGAAATACTTATAGGAACATTTTGATTATTTGGAACGGTTATATAATTAATTGGTGCTTGTCCTTCTCCTGGTGGATTTCCTGTTATTATAACTGAATTTCTATTAACCGCACTTGTATAACTTACAGTTCCATATGTAGTTTCAGTAGTTATTGGATTTACTAAATATGGTTTATTTAATGGAATATTAATTATTCTACCATATTCTATTTCATTTAAATTGTATAAACTTATTACTTCATCATGATTTAATACACGATTATATACCATAAAGTTTTCAACTGTTCCATTATATCCTAAAAAACTTGATCCACCAATTAAGATATTTGAATAATATAAAATTGGTCCTGATTGATATTGTGATGCGCTTGATATTCCATTCGCATAAAGTTTTGCCAGACCACCCGAATCAATCGTTAATACTATATGATTCATTCTATTTGGATAAATATTATAGAATACTAAAGTATATGAGTCTGATAACCGTAACCATATACTTTTTGAGTATGAATTAAATATAATATAAATAGAATAATTTTGTAAAGTTGATTCAGTAGTACCAAAAATTATTTGTTCATTATTACTATCACTTGAATTGAACCATAATGAAATTGTAATTGGAACTTTTTGACCACTATAAACATTTACATAATTTGTAGCACCAAATGCACCAGGTGTATTCGTTAATAATAAAGACCCTGTATCTACATTTCTATAATTAACTTTTCCGAACATAACTCCATGTGTTACGTTTAATGTATTAGCAGATCTAGGACTTATAATTGGTAAAACTATAGAAGAACATAATCCTGTCATATTTACGCTATATAAACTTGATCCTCCTTGATTGCTTGGATAATATGTCATTCCATCATTACTATAATATGGACTTCCACTGGCAAAGGATACGATCCACATAACTCCATTCCATATAACTGACATAATATCTGTTCCACCAGAAAAAGAAGTAGACCAAGTTAAACCATCTGTGGATGTTATACCAATACTTCCTACAGCTGTCCATAAACTACCATTCCAAGCTATACCGTAACAATAACCAAGAGAATTACTATTAACCGCACTCCAAGTAATTCCATCATTACTGTAGGCTATAGAATTTGTAATACTACTACCACCAACAAGCCACATTGTTCCATTCCAGGCAATTGTATAAATAGCAGTTCCTATTATTGAATTTATACTAGTTATTTTAGTCCAATTTAATCCATCAGAACTGTAAAATAACACAGGAGTTCCTAGATCGTTTGTTACTGTTCCACCAATAACCCACATAGAACCATTTGTAGCTATAGCATTTATTCTTGCTCCTCTGTATACACTATCAATAACAGCTGTCCAATTTATTCCGTCATAACTTGACCATAAATTATCATTATTTAAATATAATCCTCCAGCAAGCCAATATTTTCCATTCCATGCGATACTTGTTCCAGCTACATAATGTTTTGGACCACACCCAATCCAATTAATTCCGTCATAACTGTAGGCAATAGTGTTATCTGTTCCTTGTCCAACAGCAACATACATTGATCCGTTATAAGCAACCGCAAATGATTGACCGGAATTAAATACTTCATTATTTACACGAAACCAATTAACACCATCATAAGAATAACTTAAAGAAGATCCATTGCCTCCACCTCCACATCCAACACAAAAATTTTCAGTTCTTGCGTTTTGATTAAATGGCATGTATATAATGGCTCCATTAGATACAACTTTTAAACTATTAACTTTTGAGTTTCTAATATTATATAAACTTGATACTTCTGCTGAAGTAATAACACGATTGTAAACAATAAATTCATCAACAGATCCATTAAATCCTCTATATGCATATGCTGAACCACTAAATATAAATGTTGAAATATTCACAATAGCAGTAGTTCCAGTGGCAGTAGCATTATTAGTTCCATTAACATATAAAATACAATTAAATGATGAATCTATTGTTAGAACAATATGATACCAAGTATTTATATTAATTGGATGGTTTCCAAAAGTTGTCCAAGTATTAGGTATCGCAGCAGCAATAACAAAATAACCAGGCGATCCAATCCTATATTCAAATTGTATTCCGCCTCCGGAAAAATCAGAACTTGTTAAAGCTACTGGATTTTGCGTATTGTTAGCATCAGTAGTTAGAAACCAAAACGAAATACTTATTGGAACATTTTGATTATTTGGAACTGTTATATAATTTACTGGGGCTTGTCCTTCTCCTGGTGTATTTACAAATGAAGCACTACCACCAACAATAGAACTTGTATAATTTGGTGTTCCAACAATTGAATAATTAACAATTAAATTACCATTACCAACATTATTTGTGATTGGACTATTAAAAGAGAAATATTCTTTTAAGCCATCATTATTAACTATATTCGCATTATTATAAAATGAAACAACATTATTAGCATCAAATGAATTAAATAAATAGAATTCATCAATGTATCCATTAAATCCCCAAAGAGACTGAATATTATTACATCCAATTACAAATTGATCCGCATATTGTAATGTTGTATTAGAAAAACTACTTATATCAGTATTATTATTTACACTTAAGGTTATATTACTTCCACCATTAACTGACGCAAATACTGAATACCAAGTATTATTATTAATCGCAACACTTGAAATAACAGAAGTCCCTTCAACTCCAAAAGACAATGCACCTGAGTTTAAGTTTATTTCAATAGAGTTTATAGTATTTGTTTGATTACCCATACTAAATAAAGTGCTATTTAAACTATCTTGTGGATTAAACCAAAATGCTATTGACATTGGGAAATTATTAATATTTATATTTTTTGTGTTTGAAAGTGTAATATAGTTAGTAGCAGTTCCAGACCAATCATTTTTAAATATACCAGCATTATTAATTATACTTTGAACAACTGATATATTACCAGTTATATTAGCACTAATTGGTGGATATACATTTGTAAAAGGACTATCTAATGAATAATATAATTTTCTTCCATCAGTTATGTTTCCAAGTCCATATAGAGTGGTAACTTCTTCAGCACTTATCGCTCTATTATATACAATAAATTCATCTAAATATCCTTTAAATGAAGAACCCCCGTCTGTTCCTAATACAATCATATTAGTATTAATTAAACTTTCACATACAACAGTTCCACTTGAGACTCCATCAATGTATAAAATAGCATTATAAGAACCATCAATTGTAAGACATAAATGATACCAAGTATTAGCAACAATTACGTTTGAATATGTTATATAATTAATGCTAGTTTCTCCAACTATACCTATACTCATACTATTTCCGACATTTGGATTATATATATTCATATTAATTCCTAAACTACTGAGAGACGAATTGTATAATGACATCATATTTTGTAATGTTGTTCCATCAAGTGTATTAAACCAAAAAGAAATAGATAATGGAGCATTTAATACGCTATTACCGATAGTTATATAATCAATAGGGGCAGCACCAGGAGTATTATTAAATAATACTGAATTACCTTTTTTAGCAGTTGTAAAAGCAAGGGTTCCATATGTTGTAATACTTACATTTCCACCGCCACCACTTCCAGGAGTAAATGATGTTACTACAACGCTATTCGCGGTTGTATAAGCTAAATGACTTTTTCCATTGTCTTCATTAATATAAGGATAAAAATCTCTTCCATCGTAATTACTAACGATAAGATAATAATTAATAGTATCTGTTCCAGAAATAGAATAAATTTTTGACCCAATTGATATCGTAAATAGATTATTATCAACATTTCCAGATACTACATATTTCTTTAATGATACATTACTGATATCTGTATTAAGAGATGATAAAGAAAGAGTCGCATTAGCTGAATGTAGAGAAGTAGAATCAGTCCAATAATAATTCCAACTATTTATATCACCTGCTTCAACAAGTGCTGTTAAATTAGCAGCACTACTACCTATTTGTTCTGCCTCCATATCAGGACTTCTTCCATAAGATCTTGTAATTCTTTGTGATTCTACATCATAATAAAAAGATTGTAATACTTGTCTATCACTATATGTTGCTGTATTAATAGATACATTGGCAATATTAGACCGAACTCTTCCAGCATCACCACCATTGCCATTTTGTATAATATCATACCATTCTCGTTTATTAGATATTGAATAATTGCTCATATAATATTAATATATTAAATAAATATAATAAAAATGGAAAATAGATAAATTAATTTTTTATAAATAAGTTAAAAGAGAGATAATAATATATACATATTATTAATTCTAAATTGAATTAGATGAATTACAAATCAACAATAGTAACAATGTTTTTTGATCTAACCACTCTTATGGATCCTATAACAACAACAAGAGACCTCAATTTTTATTTAAAGAATGGTCGTTCTTTATTAGAATTAAAGAATCCAATGATTATTTTCTGTGATATGAAAACAAAACCATTAATAAAACAAATCCGTGATGAATGTATTGGACCAAATAATATAACTATATATATTGAAAAGAATATAATAGAATATGATTATTATAAAGAATGTTGGTCTATTATAGATAATAATAGGAAGAAATATCCATCATATAAATTAGACAGAAATAAGAGAGCCACATCTTCATATTTCCTTACAATGATGTTTAAAATATATGCGCTTTACATATCATATCAAAGGAATGATTTTAATCCAACACATTATTTCTGGATGGATTTTGGATGTAATCATATTGTTAAAGAAGTATCAACCAAATCCATACAAATGTTAGAAAATCCTAATCCAAAAGTAAGTGTTATATATATTCACTATAGACATAATGAATTAAAGAATATGATTGAGTATTGTAATGGAGGTATATGTGGGATAGCAGGTGGAGTATTTTCTTCGGAGAAATCATATATCCCCCGATTTTACACACAAATGTTATCAATATTTTACGAACAATTATCACTTGGAGTAGGTCATTCAGATGAACAAATATTAACATATTGTTATAATCGCTCTCCTGAATTATTTACTATAAATTATGGTGATTATTATTCATTAATAACTAATTATCATTACCCTACGAATGACTGGCTTTCAATTAAAAAGTATTTTATAGATAAAACACTTGCGGTTGGTAAAATTAATTTAGCAATTAATGCTGCTAAAAAAGTATATGAAACTAATGAAAAGAAATTACTTACTTTATCAAAAGATGATATATTATATTTACAATCAATTATGAATCGTTATATGCCTACAGATATATATTGTTTTTTAATATCCCCTAAAGAAATCTCCACAGTTGAATTAAAACAAATAGAAACAATGAAAGAGATATCTGAATGTAATGTTATATTAATAACAAATACTCGTTTAACTGATTGGATTAAGAAAGATAATCCATTACATGAAGCGTATGAATATTTATCTGATTTTCATAAGATTGATTATCTCAGAGCATATTTTATGCATTTCTATGGAGGAGGATATGCTTCATTTAATTCAATAAATCGTAGTTGGATAGATGGATTTAATGAATTTAATGCGAATCAAAAAGCTCTTTTAAATGGATATTCTGAAAATGGTGCTTATGATGTATCTGTTCCGGAATTAAAAAAGTATTGGAGATTTTTATTAGGTAATAGTGGATATATAGTAAGACCAAATACTGATTTAACCAAAGATTGTTATAATCGAGTAAATAAATTATTGAATTTAAAATTAGAAAAATTAAAATCTACTCAGTCTACCCCTTCTACCCCGTATCCAATAGAACGTAATGAACTAATGGGAACAATATTTCATACAGTTCAAATGGATTATATATCTAATATATTGTATTCCGTTCCAAAGCCTATTTAAATATAATTGATTATATTACTATACATTAATTAATGAATAATAATATCTATAATTACAAATCAACGATAGTAACTATGTATTTTAATCTTACTGAATTAAAAGATGCTACAGAATCAACTCGCCCAGCTGATTTTTATTTGAATCACGGTCGCAACCTTTTACAATTAGAGAATCCAATGATAATATTTTGTGATTCAAAAACAATGCCATTAATAAAAGAAATCAGAGACGAATATATAACCACTCCTTCTCTAACGGTTTATATAGAAAAAAATATATCTGAATATGATTTTTATAAAAATAATTGGGAAATTATTAGAAAAAATCGTTCTGCTTTTTCATATTATAATATCCCACATTATAAACGTGTTACAGTATCGCAATCACTTACATATATGTTTAAAATATTTGCTGTTCAAATCGCTCATGAAAGAAATGATTTTAATACAACTCATTATGTATGGATGGATTTTGGATGTAATCATGTAGCTCCAACAAATATAAAAGAGGCATCCTTAAAACTTTTAAATAATCCAAATCCTAAAATTAGTATAATGTGTATTAAATATATAAATAAATCAGAATTAGATAATATGACCCTTTTTTGTAATTCAGGAACATGTTGTGTAGCCGGAACTGTTTTTAGCGTTCAAAGAGAATATGTATCAATGTTATATACAAGTATGTTATCAATATTTTACGAACAATTATTTAAAAGAGTTATTCATACAGATGAACAAGTATTAGTGTATGCTTATGATAGAAATCCCGAATTATTTACACTATATTATGGAGATTATTATTCAGTAATAATTAATTATCATAATGTTGTAGCAGATTGGCATTCAATTAGATGGAATTTTATTCAAAACGCTTTATTACACAGTCGTATTGATTTAGCAAAAGATGCTGCCAATAAGATTTATCAATCATATACAAATAAATTTATCACGCTTCCAGATGAAGATATTAAATACGTAGAAGATATATTAAACAATTCCTGAAGTTTTATGAAGGATTTCTAAACATTTTAAATCCATTTCGGTTTTTTCTGCTTCTTCTCCTACTTCCAATTCAGAATCTTCAACTGAGCTGTAATATTCAACAAAACATGGATCTACTCTAAGCCAATTAAGGTATTTAGAAAAAGGGTTTCTTTCTTTAAAGATTTCTTCCCAATTATTTATGAATGATTCTTTTTTCCATAAAATAGTTCCTTCTTGAATATTAATCTCAAATGAATCTCCTTTTAATCTATTATATTCTGCTTGTTCTCCATAAACAGAAAATGTATTTAAATCATTTTCGTAGCATATGTATTTAATATCATTAATTGGTACATACGAAGTATAGTCGTCATTTGGAAAATGTATTGGTTGTAAGAAGACGATATCTTTAATGTTTTTAATATCTTTAAATAAGAGTAAGAAAGAATCTGTTGGATCAAAACACCATACTATTTTTTGACTTTTATAATCTATACCTAAAATAAAATCATAATTATTAAAACATACAATTATCTCTTTCCCATTCTTTACAGTAACATCAAAATTAGCAAGTTCTAATCCTTTAAGATTCAAATCTATTTCCCAAATAATATTATGAATAGAATTTTGTTCTTGAATATATCCAGACTTACTCATTACAAACACATTATCCCCACCCTTAATAGAATTATCAAGATTATAACTAACAAATGAATTATCTAAATCGTTAAATAAATTAAAATCAAATCTTTCTAATGTTTTAATATTAATAATTGTTTTAGGATAATAATAATTAAACGCATTTATTTTCGCATCATCTCTCGCTAAAAATAATAATCCTTTTTGTGCATTTGTAATCCTGTTTATTAATACATTATTAAGTTCATTTTTAAAATACCATAATGGAACACCATTTTGATCGTGTATAATATAATAATTTCCCGAACCAATAGAACTATAAAATCCACTTCCCTCTACCTTCTTTCCAATTGGTATATAATTCGATATAATTCTTATATAAAAAGTTTTGATGTTATCAGTTATTTTTATAATTTGTCCTTGGTCAAAAGTCTCTATTATTATATCTCTACCATTAATATTAATTTCTAATTCCCGATTTCTTTCATTTTCTTCTAATTTAACAACATAATCATAAATATTTTCAACAAATTCTGGATATAATTTATTAACCTTAATCTCATTAATTAAATAGCTTGTTTCAATTTTATAAGAATTTGATGCTTTCCATAATGAATGTAATTTTGAATTTGAATCAATATAAGTTATATATTTGAATCCATCTACAATATTGACCACATAATTTTCTATTAAATAATCTTTATTATCAATTACGTTTTGATATCTTAATATACTTTGATTTACAATTACATCTGATACTTTCGAACCAATTTCAATTAATAAGTGAATTTCATTATTATTAATATATGGAATATATTGTTCGCAATTTGTTATACGAGAACTAAGAGATAAATTAGAATTTTCAGAGTTTTTATTAATACAATAGATTGAATTATGAACAGTATTTATAACAAATAAATATAGTGTGTTATCATTATAAACTAATTTTGGATTGGTATATAAATGAAGCGAATCTGGTAAATAACCAATTATTTCATTTCTATTTCTTAAATTATTATAACAATCATTTATATCATCATAAGTTAATTTTAAATATATTATCCTTCCCTCACTATTACCTCCAGCAAATTCATTATGATATAAATCATTAATTTCATTTATTCCAATTTCTCTATTATAAACAATAAAATCATGTAAATAACCTTTAAATCCTGTAAGAAGATTATTAGCACCACCAATCATAAAATTAGAAAAATTAACAAGTTTATGTTTTATTTTAACACTTCCAATTAATTTATTATTAGCATATAAATTAGTCCCCCCATCTTTATTAATAGTTAAACAACAATGATTCCATTTATTGTAAGCATATAAATTATCACCAGAACTAATTGTATAAACTTCATCAAACATTTTAATAATTACTTTTAATCCACCATTATAAGCTTGAAATACTAATCCAGCTTTTTTCATGTCTCCATCAAGCATACTTATTATTGGTTGATCAATAAATAAGTCATCTGGTTCTAATACATTAAACCAGAAAGATATTGTTATTGGAAGATTTTGTTGATTAGAAATATAAACACATTTTGTTGGAGAATATTCTAATGTATTATCAAATATTGCTGATAATTTTGTTGGTTCTTGATTATAATTCATATTTCCAATAACTTGTGTCCTATAAGATAAATTTAAATTCATTATAATAATTCCTTTATTCATAGTATATGCCATATACATGACTCCATCATTTATATATGGGTAAAAATATCTACCATCGTAATTTTCAGCAACTAAATTATATGATATATTCGCATCATCAATAAGTGTATAAATATTAGAGCCAATTGATAACATAAATAAAGTTTCTAAATTTTCGCAATACATTCGAAGAGAAACTTTTATATCATTATTATTCATTTTATTAAGATAGATTTTAGTATCAATTATTTCTTTTAATTGAGTTGATATATAATATAAATAATTAGAATCAGTGTAATAGATACAATAATTAAGGTTATTATCTACCCACCCAATTAAATTATTAATTACTGTGTTTAGTTTTTTTATAACCTTATATTCATACTTTGAATTTATGCCATATGCTAAACGTATTTCATTATTATCAATATCGTGATAAATTATTGCTAACTCTTCTCCCCCGCCACTTCCATTTGCGATTTGATTAACATTCATAAAACTAGAAAAAGAAGAATTAATTTTACCACTTCCTTCTCCACCAATACCATCAAGTATAATATCATTCCAAGATTTTTTATTTGATATTAAATAATTACTCATATAATATAAAAGAAAAAAAAGAAAAAATTGAAATGAATTAATTTTTAATAAACTCTAATAAATTTATAATCTTTCTTTCAATAAATGATCAATTTAATAATTCATGGTCCGACTGGTAAATTTGGTAAGACTATTATAAATTCTCTACATAATAATTCTAATATTAAATATGTTGGATATATTGATAGATTTACCAACTACCAACTCTTCTTTAATAATTTAGCATCTATTTCAAATATTGTTCTATTAGATATAACATCTGATATTGGTTGCTATTTTTTATTGAAAAATTTAATAGAAAATAAAATATATTATCCATTAGTAATTGGGTCAACTGGTGATTTACCATTTGATTTAATTAAGGAATATTCAATTCATGCTCAAGTAGCTCAAATTTCTAATTTTTCAGATGGAATTACAAATATTTTAAACATCTTACCACAAATAAATTTACCAGATTCAAATATTAAGATATTTGAAACGCATCATACAGAAAAAAAAGATGCTCCAAGTGGAACCGCAAAAACATTAGCAGATAAAATTAAATTATCACATTCTAAAATATTTTCAGCCCGAGAAGGAGATGTATATGGAATACATGAAATTATATATGAAAATGATAATGAGAAGATAACAATTATACATGAATCAAAAAATAGAAATATATTTGCTTTTGGATGTATAAAATGGATAGAAAAAATTATAACTTTAGAAAAAGGTCTTTATCAAAATTAGTTTAATCAAGATAAGTTTAATTAATATTAATTTATTTAGTTTTTATTTATCAATTATATATATATTATGAGTATTTTGAGAGATATTGGATTAGTAGTTGGATTAATTATCGCTTTAGTATTAGCATTCTTTGCTTACAGAGAATTATCAGTTGATCGTACAGATTTATATCAAGAAGTTAGTGCTAAAATATCTGATGTAAGAATTGCACAAAGTGTAGAGACATCTACATCATCTGTAGCAAATGTTAGAATTATAAATAATAAAACAGTATTTAATTTAACCGCATTTTATACATATTTAGTAAATGGTAAAGTATACACAGGTCAATACCCTGTTGGAAAATTCCATAATATTATAATAGCACAAAATGAAAGAAATAGATTAATGAATGTAAGCCCTATTTTTAAGGTATTTTATAAAAAAGCCAAACCTTCTAAATCAGTAAGAGTTATTAAAAAGAATAATTTTATTGGATATACTGTTGGAGCGGTAATTATGGTAATTATAAGTTTAGTAATTAAATTTGCTGAATTTACACCTGCGCCACCACAACCATATAATCCATATGGACAACCAACAGTTATTATAAATAGCTTAAAAGGTCTTAGATCAGTAAGATAATCAATAAAGATTAAAAATTGATTTATATACTTTATACAATATAAGATTTATATTATATAAATATTATCTATTTAAAATGCCGATTCGTTTAGGTATTGTCGGAGTAACTGGTTTAGTTGGTGAGAAAGTAATAGAAAGTTTAAGTTTATTAAATGTAAAATATAACTATCTTGGAGTATTTGCGAGCAAACAATCTAAGGGAAATATTATTAAAATAAATAATGAAGAATACGTAATTGATTCATTTGAATTAGAATATATGAAAGATTATGATTATTTAATTTTAGCTGTTGAAAATGATATTGCCAGAAAAATAATAGAATATAAAAAATTAATGAAACTACCAACAGTTATAATTGATAACTCTTCTGAATATCGCTTAGATGAAAATATACCTCTTATAGTTCCTGAAATAAACATATCTGAAATTAACCATTCTCAAGTAATAGCTAATCCAAATTGTTCAACAACAATGTTAGTTATGCTATTAGCCCCATTATCAAAACTTGGAATTATAAAGAAGGTTAATGTTTCAACATACCAAGCAGCATCTGGAGCGGGTAAGAAAGGATTAGATGAATTATTACAACAAACAAAAGAATGTGTTGAAGGTAGAGAAATTACAACTGATTTTTGGAAAAAACAATATGTATTTAATGTTTTTTCGCATAATTCAAAGATAACTGATAATTATTACAATCAAGAGGAAATGAAGATGGTTCAAGAGACTAAAAAGATTTTAAATAATTATCAAACCTTAATAAATCCTACATGCGTAAGAGTCCCAACATTAACAAGTCATTGTTTATCAGTTAATGTAGAATTTAAGAGTTCTATTGAAATGCATCAAATATATGAAGCATTAGAATCATTTCCTGGTCTAAGAATAGAAGAAAATCATTTTCAGAATTCATTCCCAGAGCCTGTTGAAACAAGTAATAAGACAGATATATATGTTGGAAGAATTAGACCTGAATTAAATGAGGATGAAATGTTTAA
>Ga0214921_10004655_pt1 | contig 20002 bp, 18 predicted proteins | sample LL1505_MetaG_FD_177992 | JGI IMG/M metagenome (GOLD analysis project Ga0214921, IMG submission 177992) | Freshwater microbial communities from Lake Lanier, Atlanta, Georgia, United States - LL-1505 | ecosystem: Environmental > Aquatic > Freshwater > Lake | place: USA: Georgia | collected...
TCAAACGCCCCAGAAAACGGCCGCATGGCACGCCGAGTCCCGCGAAATGCTGTCGGGCCACGAGTTTGGCGGCGTCATTGAGGGTGGAACGGCCGAGTACAATGCGATTCTGGCCAAGAAATGCGGTCGCGTCATTCAGGTCGCAGAGGACGATGAACTCATTGAATCTCAAACAGTTTATGTATCTCCGCCCGAGGGACTGTCGCCATTCAAGTGGGGGTGGCGGTACGAGCCCGTTGCGCGCGATCTGTTTGAGCGGTGCTTTACGGATGGCGGTAGTGTTTATGACGCGCTAGGCCGCGTTCGGCATCCAACGCTTCCGCGACTTGGCGCGAGCCCTGACGGCCTGATCACGGCAGGTCCTAAGCGGGGCCGACTGTTGGAACTCAAGTGTCCTATCACACGTGTCCTGAATGGCTCCATCCCCTTTCGGTACTGGGTTCAGATGCAACTTCAGGCAGAAGTGTGCGACACGGATGCCGTGGACTATTTCGAAGTCGCTCTCGGCGCTGCGACGGATCCGTCAGACGACGTCCTGAAAGGCTCTGCTTTACCGTGGATCGGCAAGGTGTGTGTTGTAGCGCCGTCCGTTGACGCGCCAATGTCGGAGTTTACGTACGCTTATTCGCCGCTCTTCTCTGCTACAACCGAAGGCGCGGCAGCCGTTCGCGCGTGGAAGCCGGACGCAATGGGCGAATTGTTGGAAGTACAGATTTGGTGGGTGAAAAATTATACCCAAACGACTGTTTTGCGGAACAAACGGTGGTGGGCAGACGTAGGGCAGCCTGCCTACGAAAGACTTTGGGCCGATGTGGAAGAAGCGCGTGCCGACGGACGGTTCAAGCCGCGGGCCGACTTTGTGAGCGACACAAGCTCCGTCAGTGGATGGACCGCGTCAACTCCTGTGACACCGCCTTCTTCCCCTCAGCCTGCTGGCTTTGTTGGGGAGGATGAGGAGATGTAAAAACAAATAGATCTAAACTTTATCCATTATTTTTAATCATGGATGTAGTTTATTTACCGTATTCGGCACTTTCAATATCTATTGTTGCGCGATTTATCTTCTTTTTCTTGCTTTACAAGAACAAAAGCACAAATAGTTATTCCTTAACATTTTGTATTTTAAATATTGGATCATCCACATTGTGGGTTTTTTATAGTCTTGGTCAGCACGACATTGCGATGCTTGTGCGAAGTGGTGTTGAAATTGCGCTGCTGTTTCTTTCAGCGACGTATATTGTGTATAATAAGATCAAGGCGCGTCGCACAATTCAACCGCTTCCTCAGTAGCCGCCATCGCACTGCGTGCTGGGCGGGTAGGTCGTACCCGTAGCAGGTGTGCGACCAACACCGTCAAACGGATTGTAGAACGTGCCGACAAACTCGTGGTTCGGCGCGGAGCAGTCGTCGGGGTGCTTCCGCGCGTAGTTATTGGTCCGCTGTAGGAAATTCCGGGTCTTTTTGAGCGACTCGCCAATATCGGTGCGGAAGCAGCGCTCCGAGGTCATTTTGCCGAAATTGCTTTCCGCTTCGGGAATGCTCATGGGGGGCAGCGCTGGGCTCTCAATGATCTTTTCGGTGATGGGATTCATCGCAGCGCCAGGGCTGAGCGACGATCCCTCATCGTAGCCGCCTGGCGCTACCGACGGGACAAATAAAGACGGCGATACGTTCAAACCATTTCCGCAACCAAATCCCTCCACTTTGTACCGGTAGTATGCGAACGCAATGATCACTGCCGCTAAGACCGCGGCGACGAACAAAAGTTTCATTTGTATTGGGTCGCGAAATTTGGCTGCGCAAAAATTTGAACAGGCCTGGCGGCGCGGCAGCATCAGGCAACGGAATTCAGCAACATGGAACAGAGCATGCAGGTCGTAAAGCGCGATGGTCGTAAGGAGGATGTGGCGTTCGAGAAGGTCCAGCAGCGCATTTCAAAGGTGGCTGCGGGACTCGTTGTTAACGCAACCAAGGTGGCACAGGGCGTACTGACGCGTATTGTGGACGGTATTACCACGACAGAACTCGATAACATCACGGCGAACCTTGCGTATTCGTGGAGCACGACCCATCCCGACTACGGGACACTCGCCAGCCGCATCGCGATCAGCAATCACCAGAAGAATACGCCGGCAACACTGTTGGAAGTAGTGGAAATCCTGGACGCCGTGAAGGACCGCACGGGGGCGCCGGCCTCATTGCTGGACCCTGAATTTGTACGCGTTGTACGGGAGAATCACGAACTGATTGAGGGATTCCTTGACTATGACCGGGATTTCAACCTGGACTTCTTCGGGTTCAAGACGCTGGAGAAGGCATACCTGCTGCGGGACACTGATCGCAAAGTGGTAGAGCGGCCGCAGCACATGTGGATGCGTGTAGCACTGGGTCTGTGGCTCCACGATCTGCCGCAGGCGTTCGCCACATACGACCTGATGAGCAAGAAGTATTACACGCACGCGACGCCGACGCTGTTTAACGCGGGCACGAAGCGGCCGCAGCTCAGCAGTTGTTTCCTGCTTGCGATGAACGACGACTCCATCCGCGGCATTTACAAGACGCTGGAGGACTGTGCGCTAATCAGCCAGTACGGCGGCGGCATTGGACTCCATACGTCCAATATTCGCGCCAAGGGCAGCCTGATCAAGGGCACGGGCGGCGTGAGCAACGGAATCGTGCCGATGCTTCGCGTCTTCAACAATACGGCACGGTACGTTGACCAGTGCTTCCATCCAAATACCCTTGTGTATACCGAAGCGGGTCCGAAGCGTATTGAGGACATTTCGGTAACGGATCGTGTACTCACAAGTGATGGACAGTATAACGCCGTCAACCGCCCACTTCGTCATGCGTATAAGGGCAAAATTCTGAACATCGGTGTTAAGCACAGCATTTCAACTGTGTGCGTTACCCCGGAACATCCTATTAAGGCTCTGATGGATCAGAAGAAGGGGCTTAACTTTAGTGTTATTCGGAATCGCATTGATAAGGAACTGGTTGATATTGATTACACAGAGGCAAAGGATCTGAAAGTGGATGACTTTATCGCTTTCCCAATTCCGAAGTATATGAAGGACATTCCATCAGTCACAAATGACGATTGTCGTTTCTACGGTATTCTTCTCGGAGACGGACATATTTCATCAGATACCGCTGGTGTGTCTCTCCATCTGGTCGCGAAACTGAAGACGCGTGAATTCATTGAGTCTTACCTGGCGACGCGTGGTGTTAAGACATATGTATATGAAGATACCGAGTCAAATACTGTTCGTATCAAGTGGTCCTCTGCGAGTGCCGGTTTCAAATTCACCAAGGCGCAACTATATGACTCAGAAGGTGAAAAGCGTTGCGACACCGCATTCCTTCATCTTCCGCTTGAGAAGGTCAAGAATCTGCTTCACGGCCTAATTGAAACGGATGGGTGTGTAGGAACGAAGGAGATTAGCATCGAACTCACCTCCGAAAATCTAATTGAGAGCATCCGCTATCTGCTACTCCGTTTCGGCGCGCTTACATCGGGCTACGATCGGGACCGTGTAGGAAATGTAAGTGAATACAAGGGCATCACAACAACAAAGCCTACGAAGGTTCTGCGCATTCCACGCATTCCAGTGATTATGGAATTGTTCGAAGATGCACCCGCTTCCGAATATTTCACGTTCTTCCAGCATGGTGATTATGTTTACAGTCGTATTGAATCGATTGCGGAGGAGGAATACGATGGAGTTCTACACGACTTTGAGATTGATTCCGTACACGACTATACCGTAGCGCATCTTGGTTTGGCCCACAACGGTGGCGGCAAGCGTAACGGTTCCTTCGCCATGTACCTGGAGCCGTGGCACGCGGACGTGGAGGATTTCCTGGAAATGAAGAAAAACACGGGCTCCGAGGAGGAGCGGGCGCGCGATCTGTTCTACGCTCTGTGGGTACCGGATCTGTTTATGGAGCGTGTAGATAGCAATGGCGATTGGACCCTCTTCTGCCCCAATGAGGCACCGGGTCTTGCTGACGTGGTCGGTGACGAGTTCAAGGCGCTGTACACAAAGTACGAGGCAGAGGGACGCGGTCGGAAGACGGTGAAGGCGCAGAAACTCTGGTTCCAGATCCTGGATAGCCAGATTGAGACCGGCACGCCCTATCTGCTGTACAAGGACGCCGCGAATCTCAAGTCCAACCAGCAGAACCTGGGCGTCATCAAATCATCCAACCTTTGTACCGAAATCATTGAGTACTCCAGCCCGACCGAGACGGCTGTGTGTAATCTGGCGTCTATGTCCCTGCCCGCTTTCGTAAAAGATGGTGCCTTTGATTTCAAACAGTTCCGCGATGTTGTCGGCATCGTCACCAAGAATCTGAACCGCGTGATTGATATTAATTACTACCCGATTCCGGAGGCGGAGCGGAGCAATAAGCGGCACCGGCCCATTGGTCTTGGTGTCCAGGGCCTCGCAGACGTGTTTGCGATGCTGGGTCTGCCGTGGGAATCGGAGGAGGCACTGGCGCTGAACCGGCGCATCTTTGCGCACATGTACTACGCGGCGGCCCAGGCCAGCGTGGATCTGGCCGCGAAAGAGGGTTGCTACGAGACCTATTTCGGCTCTCCCGCGCACTCGGGTAAGTTCCAGTTTGATCTTTGGAAGACGGAGCCCTTGGTAGAAGATGGCTTGGATTGGGACAGTCTTGCAAATGACGCTTGTCGCATTGGTATGCGAAACTCCCTCCTTATTGCGCCGATGCCGACAGCTTCAACTAGCCAGATCCTCGGTAATTGCGAGTGTATCGAACCATACGCTACGCACATCTTTACCCGCCGTACGCTCGCCGGTGAATTTATCGTCATCAACAAGCACCTGGTCGCAGCGCTCCTCGCACGCGGACTCTGGACAACTGAGATGAAGGATGCGATCATTGGGAATAACGGCTCCGTCCAAGGCGTCGCCGGAGTGCCCGAAGATCTCCAGCGCATCTTCAAGACGGTGTGGGAAGTGAAGCAGAAGACCCTGATCGACATGGCGGCCGATCGCGGTCCTTACATTTGCCAGAGCCAGAGCCTGAATCTGTTTATCGCCGACCCGGATTACAAGAAACTCAGCAGCATGCACTTCTATGCCTGGCGCAAGGGTCTCAAGACCGGTATTTACTACCTGCGCACCCGTGCCGTCGCCAGCGCGCAAAAGTTTACGGTGGAGCCCGTGAAGGCTGTAGGAAGTACAGAGATCAAAAAGGAGGAGCCGGCAGAATGTGTTATGTGCTCATCGTAAGATCCAGCCTCGCGACATACGAACTAGTCTCAAAAGTATAGGTGAGCGCAGTAATGTTTACACGGTCCCCTATTTTTAGCGTATAGTCGCCGCCGCACAATTGGCTATCTTCGTATTTCCAATAGATTCCTGTGCCTATCGCACTCACATGAGTAAATCCATTGATAAGCAGTGTTGGTTCGTACCACATAACACCCGCTGGCGCGACACCCGTAATGTAGGCCGTGGTCACACCACCCGCCATAGCATAGCGCGCAATCTTCTGGCCCACATAATACCGCTGGAGTCCTTTGACGTGGAGTGCCTGTACATTAATGGCGTCCACGGCACCGGCAAGCCAGCCCTCCTCGTAAACCACGCCGGCAAGCAGTTTATGGACCAGTACATCGGCGTAGCGGCGCATTGGACTGGTGAAATGAACGTAATCGGTTAGCCCGAGCCCGAAATGTCCTCGCGCATCTAGATCGTAACGAGCTCCGCGCCACTTCTTGAGCGCCAGGAACGAATCCACGGCTGGATGACCCGTCACATGCTCCACCTCGGATTCGCGCACACCTGCGATCTTTTCATGGAACCGATTCGGCACTCGCACACCGCGCCGATGAAGATGTGCGCTCACTGTGAAATTCGCCGCGATCATAGCAAACGCGATGAACCTGTGCGCTGCGTCATTTGTTTCTACTGATTGAACGCGTTCAATAAGACCGTCGGCATCCATGCGTAGTTCCAGCCCAGGAATCGCAAGGGTGATCATATCGGACTTTTTCTGCGCTAAGGCATGGAGCCAACTGTAGGGAGCACAAGACACATCCAAATCCTTATAACACAGCCTGCGCTTCACACAAATTGTGCTAGGATAAATCTCGTATGCCTCCACATTTCCGTCCGATTCCGCCAGGGTCATTTTGACCGTGATTGCTTGACGCGGTACACCGACATTCAAACTCATGCGTTCCACCGCCTCCGCAGGCAGCAAATGGTCCGTGCGCTCGTTTGCGAGGTACAAAGTACACGCATTTTGAAACATGCGGGCTTCTACCGCCGGTGGTGCGTCTTTGAGCCCTGCGTAAATGTCCACAATATGAACATACAGCAGACGCCGTGCCGGATCAAGCGTAATCGCGTCGTCAAGATCAACCGAGGTCTCAGGATCCACCGTGAATACATCCAGATCGGTATGGTCAACGCGCTCGTGCGATGTGTAGGCGGGTGTGGAGGCCGCAGCGCCACTAACAAAAGGCGCCGTAGTAGCGGGCGTATAGACCCGTTGAACAACCGCCGCGTCATCGGTCGCCGCGCCCGAAAAGCAACCGAGCAAATGTACACGCCCGATCGCATCCAGATGAACCGCTACACGATCCCCAATGCGGACGCGAGCCTTGATGGGAAGAATTGTTTGAAACGCAGGGTGATTAGGAAAAACAAGGTGTACGCCGGTCGGTGTGAATCGTTTCACAACGCCAATCGCATTCACGGGGACACGATACAACAGACAAAGCGAAGAAGACACATGATCACCAGCAACCCAGCAGGTATCCGTCAAACGCGGCCCGCCTGGGACGCCGGCACTATTCACCAATACGGCCTTTCCTCCTCGAATCTGAACAGTAAACTCCATATACAAATACTTTGGCTATGGAATTTAGACCGGAGCTCATTATAAATGAGCGCCTCAACTCGCCCGTGATCACGCTTTTGATTTACGGGTACGACGTGCGCGATATGTTTTCCACTTGCGTCGGCGTCTTCCTCCGGCAGACGCGGCTCCGGCACCACCGGCAGCAGCAACCGGAATATTGTGACCAAATGAAATATCTAATGTTTGACCAATGTGATCTAACGCTGTTACATATTCATCTCTTGAACTAACATCTACTATACGTCCGGCATAAGATTGTGTGGCTGCTTGAAAAGCTTCATCGTATCCAGGTGGGTATACATTTCCACAACTAAACACATATATGCGAATACGATTTTCAGGATGAGGTTCCACCGGCGCATTGTTACCCTCGTCGTATTCCGTAACAATATCTGTAATTAAGTCTGATAAATTAACGTGCCTCCCACGGAATTTATCTTTTTGCAGATGGCGAGTATGGTCAGGCAGCCAATTATTCCCATCGAATGTTGCTTCATCGCTTAATGCTGCATAATAGTCATCACGCACGCGTTCAGCCATAGCATTTGTTTCACCCTTTGGGATATCATATACCCCATACATTAATGCTGCGAAATCAGTTCCAGTTGGACTCGGTTCACCCACAGTCAACACCAACTCTGGATAATAATCGCCTGGTTTGTAACAATGGAAATGTAAAACAGGACGAGTTGTGTGATACGTAAATCTAAACAGCAAGTTGTTTTCTATTGACTGAATGTATGGAATGCTATTATTCCCAATTAGCGGCGATGGAATTTCTCCAGTTAAACTTGATTTCATTCCACGAAATACCAAACCCAACTTTTCTATAGACATTTCTGAAAGAACTGTCTGCGCAAACAACCAATTAAGGCTTACAATATCATGATATGTATAGTATCCAGGAGTGTTCATAATTACCAATTCAACGTTTGGGGGGAGTTTGCGTGAACGAATAAGATTTGTTTCAGGATCGACCACGTAATTTGAATGGTAAAGTGTGTACAAAAATTTTGTCGGAAGTATATCGGATAACATTTTCGGTTCAGATAGTTTCAATAATTCAATTGTTGTTTTTGAGGTAACAGCACTTATTATATGTGCTTTATGCTCCATATATACGGGGTCGGACGGCGAATATAGAAGAGGAATGTATGTTTTGAAATTTGAAATTGGAAACTCTTGATCGTTATATGTTCCGATTGGACCGTCCACATTGAATCTATAACTAATTGTAATCTCGCTCAGATTCAAACTGCCTACTCCTTCGTCAGTAAGAATGGGAGCAGTCGGAGCAGTCAGAGCAGGAAATACCTCAAACCCATGTTTGTAATACATTAAAAGACGATCATAAAACGTAATGTATGGGAAACTGTCGCGAGCAACTTCTAAGCGAATCTTGTAGTTAACTACAAACGGAAAAACACTTTGGTACGATGCCTTGATTATATTCGCTAAAAGAAATTTTGTAGCACCAGATCTTTGATAATAAGGATTGCTTGCGACACCCCATACTTCAAATACAGGATCGCCCGTCGTGTAAATTTTATAAATGCCCACGCAGCAACTTAAAACCTGACGTTCACGAGAATACACGTAGTACAATCCGATTGTTTTAGACGTAAGGGTGTATGTACCATCTGGAAACCCTTCACTGTACAATGATGTAAAATAGTCACGATGTTCTTCAAATGTAGTGAGTACAGGTGTTTCAACACCTGCTCCGCTCATCAATGTTGTGAATGAAAATATAGCGCGAATTAGATAATAACACGCGCTTACAAAGGTGACGTCATCTGCCGACAAAGTAGAACTTATATCTGGAATTGCGGCAAAGAATAATGAATCGGGGGGAACCTCTAAGGCAGCAGACATCTACACGGCTAGATATTTTTTTAAGGTGTCGCCCTCCGCAAAAACTGAACTTAAACATTCGCCATTTAAGTAGAAGTTAGTCCACAATGCGTTTCTGCCCCAAGTGCCGCAACTACCTTTACCACAATGCGCCCGATTCAACCAACCTAAATATGGTTTGTAAGAACTGCGGCTACAGCGAACCGTTTGAGCCGAAGTCAAAGGAGGAGGCGCTCATCCTTGAAACAAATTTCCGCAGCGGCAGTTCAGCGAGCGGAGCCTCTTCCGGCATTACCGTAAATGAATACACCAAACTGGATCCTACGCTGCCTCACATTAATTCTATTCGTTGCCCGAACGGCGGCTGCCCCTCAAACGGAGCCGGCGGCGACGCCATTCGCGACGTCATCTACATCAAGACCGATCCGGCGAATCTGAAATTCCAGTACATTTGTACCCAGTGTGATCAGCAGTGGACGAACTAAGGACGCGTCATTCGCCTAAACAGTATATCAAAGGCAAACTGTAGGAGATGCAGGCACCTTACAAAGGCAAAGGCCCCGTGGGCGAACTGAAAAAGATCGTGAGCCTTGTGGATCGCACCGACTTTGACGAGTACGTGTATCCCAAGGATGCCGATACGACGGTTTTTCGGCCGTCCAATAAGCCATACCACAACTTTGTTCAAGAGGTCGCAGTCTGGAACTTTGCCGGTGGACCCGAATGGGGACAACGTGTGACCTTCAGTGTCCCGTGGCCGTGGCAGGGCGATTTTTTGAATTGGATCGCTTTAAGGCTAAAGCCGTCCTCTTGGCTATCACCCGACGCGCAGGCGCACATTGGACCTGAAAAAGCGGATTGGGTTCCTTTGAGTTCCAATGCGTTCTGGATTTGGGCAAACAGTCTTGGATCGGCTGCGATCGCGAAAGCGGAAATGGAAGTGGATGGCGTCACTGTGGAGCAGTTTAGCGGAGATTGGATTAATGTTTGGAACAAAGCGGCTCATACGGCAAGCAAGGGCGCGCCCTACGACGACGCAGTGCTAGGCAGTTATGCGCAACAACAACAAACGTACCAGAATTTCCAAGTGAGTGAAGATGGCTACGTGTATTGCTACTTGCCGTTTTGGTTTAGTCAGTACGTAAATACCGCTTTTCCTTTGTTAAGTTGCTCGGGTCCCGACACGGTCAAATTTCACATTACGTTGCGACCTTTTAACGAAGTGGTCCGAAAAGTATCCGACGCTCTTTCTTCTTGTGATGACTCCCCATTGGGCAAAACGTTTCAAGTGCGCGATTATGGGTTTCCTTTCAACTACCAACGAACCGTTATGAACAGCACCGCGATTCCTGGACTGGAGCAGGCCGACATTGTGTGCGGAATCAGTCATATTGACGGTGAGTTACGAGAGGCGTACATCAAAGCGCCCCATGAAATTTTGATGACGCCCGTGGTAGAAACGGACTTCTGGGAGCCGCTGAAATACCTTGTGAATACAACGCAAGCAAACACAATCAAGGTCCAACTTCCGTTAACGCAAGCAAATGGACCTATTCGGCAGATCCTTTTCTTTCTGCGACGCAAAGCTGCCGTTGACCTTTACCGTGACTACAATAATTACTCGGCGACGCTGGCTGCTGAAGCGGATCCGATCTGGAATCCTGTGAAATCGCTCTTGGTGCGAGCGCAACTTCAAGTCGGCACGGCGATCTGGGCTGATGAGGAGGAGCGTTGGTGGCGCGCGTCAGGCGACATTTTATTGCCCGGCGGAATTCGCGCTTCAGGAAATTACATTTACTGCTACAATTTTGCGGAAAAACCGGTAGAGTTTGGACCAAGCGGATCGCTGAATGCGAGCCGCGTCGATATGCGCCTCAACTTAACGGTTGCTCCACCCGGCGGCGTTGAAGACAAAGAATGGACCGTTCATGTGTTTTTCGTGGGAACAAACTGGATGCGGTTCCAGAACGGCCTGGCGAACCAGGTGTTTATGGATTAATTTCACGCCCTCAATTAAATGGACCAGCCAATTATTCGCGGAGAGTCCACAGATGAATACAATGTATATTTGTTTGTGAAGTCAGATAATGATTATCGTCCAGCGCCCGGTTCGCCACCCCATCACCTATGGAGTCTTTTAGATATTGGAGAACAAACTATCGTAAAGTATGAAAAAATAGTCAATTCAATTAAACAACTGTTTGAAGCAAAAGGGTATGATAAATATATAATTGATCCGCATTCAGCCATTTTTGGGGAGGATGAAGATGAATTTTTATATTTGGTGAAATACGGCGATGAAATTCCATGGGCTCATCAACAAAAGTTATGGAAGTTGAATATTACACCGGCTGAATTAGGCGCACCTGTTGAAGATTTGACCGAATATGGAATCGTTATAGGAAATGCTATGGGTGTGATTCCAGCACGCTTTGCGATCAATCCGTTGCTTTATGATTATCAAACAGGGGCTGCTATTCCTGCGGCCGCTGCGGCAGCAGAGGCAGGCGCAGGCGCAGGCGCAGTTGGTGGAAAAAGACGGAAGACGCGGCGTTTGCGAACGAAGAAGCAGCGCAAAAGCCGGCGCTTGCGTTTGCGGTCGCGCAGCGGCCGCGGTCGTCGCTCAGCTTAAAGATGCCCACCTATGATCATTTGGTTGGGAAACCAGCCGGCAGCCCCTTTAGCTCAGTTGGTTAGAGCATCCGTTTTGTAAACTGAAGGTCTGTGGTTCAATTCCGCAAGGGGGCAACTAAGTAAATTGTAAGAAGTTCAGAATTTCCTACAATTTATTCACTTGAAGTCTAAACATAGATTTCTCCACCTGATCCAATAAGTTCATCAAACTCTAAAAGCATCGTGTTCACATTGGTCAAAAATTTGTTTCGCTCACCGCGAAGTTTCCGTGTTTGCTTATTACACTTTGCCTTCTTTTTCGTAAGTTTCGCAATACGGTTCCGGGAACGGCCCAGATTTTTGAGACGTTCTTCCAGATTTGCCGCATGAAGGGGAGGCGGGGGAGTACTTTTCTGAGGGGACCGAGCCATCTTTCTAACTCTTCTCCCTAAATTCTACGCATCCCACTGGGCGACCGGTCCGAGGTAAATACCGGAATGAGGCCGCGCAATCACTTCCCGCACAATATCCCAATGAATCTGCTTTACCATCTCGTACTGCGACTCCTTGTACTGAGTCATAAAGACAGAACTTACGCACCCGTCCACAATGAAGGGATCTTTCAACGCACTGAACCGCTCAAGCGTTGGGAGTAGGGAGAGCGTCTCAATGGGGCCGCGATATGCGGTCATCATCATACCGCCCGTCGGTGCGAGCAGGTGTCGCAGAACAGGTGGCGGGAATTTTACCAGCATGAGTTCCTTCTTGTGGAAGGTGATGGTACACCAATCAATCTGCCGCGCCAGAGAGCCATGCTGCTCCTGAAATCGCGCCAGCAACTTTTCAACGACAGTCGGATCATCCGCGTCAATCTCAAAGGCGGAGCAGTGGTATTTGCGGGCCGACTTGATGTGCCGGATCAGCGCCGTTTCCAGATCCGGTTGGTCCATGTGCTCAAAGTAGAAACCGGCGGCGCTGTGAAGAACAAGGACGTCGTGTTGTTTGAAGACGCGCACATCCCCATCAAGGTTTTCCTTGTGAATCGGATGTTCAGGCGGTAGTTTCACGATCAGGCGGTTGAGCGCTGCGACAGTTTCGGCAGGAAGGCTTTCGCATACAAGAGGCATGATGGGGTACTGAAAAATTTTTGTGGTTTTTTGTTTGTTCATTTTTTGTGGAGTTTGGGGGTTTTGGTGTTGGTTGCGCTATGCTTACCGCTCGTAGCGCGCGTCCCGCTGCCGCTGGAGCTGACGCTCGAACTCCCAGTCCTCCTCTGTCGGCTCCTCGATGCCCGCGTCGTCCGCGAACTCCGCCATGTCGTTGAGCCACTCGCGGGCAAGGACACTCAATACGTGCCAGCGGAGGCCGAACTCCCGCTGTGCAGCCACGGTCTCCGCCACGATAGTAGCCACGCGATCACGCTCCACCAGTTCCGCCTTGAAGGCGGGCGAGCAGTGGTCGCACGCGCGCGCCTTGGAGAGCGTGTCCGCGTTCATGAGGTACGTGGACTGGGGCGAGTCGCAGACGAAGCAGTAGTCCTCCGTCTCGTCGCGGGTCAGATGCCCGCTGGGCGCCACGGGTTCCGCCAGTACGGTCGCGGCAACCGTGCGTGTCTTGGACGCCTTGGGGCCGTACTTGGGCGGCTTGGCGGTTTTCTTGTTGTTGTTGCTGCGGCTACCGCCGACAGCGCAGCACCGGCGCCGGCGCGCAATGTGGCGCGGCTCGACGTCCTCGAAGTAGGCGTCAAAGTCCGCGGGCTCTGCGTCCATGTCGTCGTCTGTGTTGTGGACGACGTGGTGCTTGGGCATGCGGGGCGTCGGCTCAAACAGCGCGTCGCGTGATAGCGATAGCGGAAGCGATAGCAGCGGCGCCGATGCTGCGCTGTCGGCGTCCATCTCCATGAAGTAGTCGATCGGCACGCCCGCGCGCACATGCTCCGCCCAGGAACTGTTCCGCGCACGCCCGACGATTGCGCCGTCCGCGCGGTAGGCCCAGGCGTCAGCGTCAGCGAAGCCGGAAAGAACGGACATGTTGGGCAAGAAAGAGGAAAGGAAGGAAAGAGGGATTAGATGCGTGCGTGTGTGTTCAATAGCGCATCCACAGAATTCCAAAAACGTTTCCACCAGTCTTCAATTTTTCTCAAAGCCCGCTACGTGCGATGAGGAGATGCCGAGACGACCGCCTTCCCCACTGGTATCACCCCATATTCACATCCTTCTCAAACACAACCACCTCGCACTCCTCTTCTTCATAATCATCCAGAAGTGTGTTAACAAGTTCGTCGTGCGTCCAACGTATAAAGACAAGAATTGGCGATTCGTCATTTGTGGGTCCAGTGACGGGTAGGTCAGGTGCTACCTCGCCAGGATTCAGGACGCACAGTTGATTCAGCACAAGTGATTGTCCCGACACTTCCGAGAGAGCCGCTTGAAGGGAGGCCGTTTTTCCGGTACCACCGTGTCCTACAACGATTCTCACGGCACGATTGTCTCCCGTCAGAATATCCTTGAAATACTGAATTTTGTCTCGTGACTGCGTCAAGATTCGGGAGGGCATTGTACAAGAGGAGTGATGAGCGAGACCCGTTCAATTTTGTTCAGTCTTCAATTTTTCTACAACTACGCTACTACGCAAGCGGTGTATGCGAGACAGAATGGATATAGGTCGCAAACAGAATAAGAATTCCTGCGATGCCGCATGTTTTGAGGCAGATATTAATCGTATCTTCTTCCTCAAAATGCGAGGTCTCAACAATCGGCTCAAGGTTGCGCAGGATCGCGTCAATACGAGCCACAAGGGCCGCGGCCCGAGCGCCAGACATCTCAGTAAGCGCGCCCCGTATTTCTAGCAGACGCTCAAACGTGTCGGATTTCTGAATGGTTGTGCTCTTCAGCACATACTCAAGCCCTCTGATCGCTGTGTCGTAAGAATTTAAGAGACCCATTGCTATGAATTGTAGGAAATACAGCGCATCTCCTTTAGATATTTTGACGCTCCTACATAGGCATGGACGACGCCTATACAGAAATGAAAGAGTTACCGGCACTCGCAGGTAGCATCAATGCAGTCGTTAGCAGCACAAACAAATTACGACGACCGCCGTCGCTATCCGAAAGTTTCGCATGGGAACCAGAAAATGTTTCGCGCGCGATGAAATCTAATCTGAGCGGGACGTCAATCAACCTGTTGGTAATACAGGAATCACCACCGACCGCGCAGACAACGCCGCCACCCCAGCAAACAACTCCGCATACACAATGGATTCAAGCATACGAAGCGCCTGTGTTAAATATGGTTATGCGATTTGTCTTTCACATTACGCTCATCAGTATTTTTGAATCCGTTTTCTTTTTTGTGTATGTGAGCCAACTGGAAGACAATGGAATTATCCACACGGTAGGTGGATTTGTGGACGGCATTGTGTCGTCGTGCGTCAATCTTACGCAACCAGATCAAATCGTGTTCAACACACTGCTAGGTCTTTTTCTGAATTCAACGCAGGCCATTGACGATGGAAACGCAGCTGAGCAGCAACGATCCGCGTTGAACACGGCGCTATTCAACAGATCCTGGATTTATGTAGGAAGTTTAGGAGGGCTTTTTGTACTTCTTACAATTTATGCGCGACTTCGTCATATCACGATTCATTGGAAACACCTTGTGCTTGAAAACGTCGGTCTTGTTGTCTTATTAGCCGCCTACGAATACATGTTTTTCAGCACGATCATTTTCCCGTACAACCCAATTACGGGGGATGAAATTGTGAGAAATACAGTATATCGCTTGAATTCAACGTGCGAGTTTCCCCTGGACCAGTAAAAATTGAAACGGGTCTCGGCACGATCCGCTGTGTATCGGGTCGCCGTAATCTTTCAAACCGTTCTTTCTAGCCGTTCTTTCCTTTCTCCGCACGCAACATGGCCTCTTCCTTCGTCCACGCTCCTCGCTTCGAGTCCGGCAGCAGCACTGTTGATGTCTGGCTGTGCGCTAACTGGGACAAGGCTGCCTTCGCCACCACAGTTGATGACCTCATCGCCGTCCACGACGGCAGTTATTTGCCGGTGAAGGAGTGTGCGGTCGTCTTCCGCAACTTCCGGCGGGCGGGCGGCGCCTACTTTGCCGATCCGGTCGCGATCGTCCAGTACCGTTCTGGGATGCCGACGGCGATTGACGGCCCCGCCAAGTTCAGCCATCCTGTCGTTCACCACAACGACGTGCTGGTCCCGCTCGGCACGCCCGATTGGAGCAGTGAGAAGACGCGTATCGTGCTTCAGCAGTCGGCACGCCAGTGGGTGAGCGGCGGCCGCAATGACGCCGACATGTCGGACGATCACGTCATCACGCTCTACTACGCCGCGCTCCAGCAGCTCGTCTTCCACGGCGGCAACGAGACGACGGCTGAGGGGCAGGCGACGTGGTTCCCTGCGCTTGTCGCGCTCACCAAGGCGTTCGCTGCGGTCCACGCCGCCTTTGAGGCGGCCCGTCGGATTACCGCGGCTCTCGTCCTGACGCCTGGCGTCAACGACATGATCCAGAAGGGTCTCGCCTACGTCTTCCACTCGGAGACCGAGTGGAGCGCCGAGAGCCGGCTGAACATGCTCGGCATTGCTATACGGCGCAACCTGCGGCACGCCGACTCAGAGCTCGTGGGGATGGCGCCAGGCCCGTTCGTCCTCTTCGTCCTTGTCCCGCTCCTGCGGGATGTGGCGCATCCCATGGGAGCGGTTCTGCCGGAGTCGGCGGCGCTGCTGGACCGGTTCAATGCCGCCACGAGCGCGCTGCTCCGCGCCTTTGTGGCCGACAAGGCCGCGTCAGAGGCTCGTGTCGCTGACGGCGAGTGGACCACCGTTCATGGTTCGCGTGTGACCGCACGCGCGGCGGCCACCGCTGCGCTCAACGGGCGGCTCCTTGTGTCGCTCACGACGGCAATGGGTGCGCCGCTGACGCTGGAGCAGGCGCAGAAGCTGTTGAGGCACTGTGTGACGACGGATCCGAGCGCAGAGCCGACCTGGGCGACGTGGGGCGTGCTGCCGGCTGCGCCCAAGCTCACGCCTGTTGTGGCCACGGACCGCTTCTCCGTTGCGGGGCGTCTTGGCGCGACCTACCGCGTCCAGGTGAAGGCGCAGGCGCCGGATCACTTCCAGGTGTACAGCTATAAGGGCGTGGAGTGGGCCGCGATCGGCTTCAAGACGCCCGGCACCTACACCGTGAAGGCGGGCGATCTGGGCATCGCTGAGCGCGGGGTCGGCGACACGCGCGGCTACGAACTGACTGCGAACTGGCGGATCACCGCCGGCACCGATGTGCTGCCGCGTTCCACGGCCGGCTACAGCCTGTGCGGCCAGGAGTACGTCCGTCACCCGCACGGTGGGTGGGACTACAAGAGCAGCCCGCCGCTCTCCATGGAGGCGCCGTTCATCGTGGAGGTGACGCCGGTCTCCGTCAAGTTGTCGCAGGGCGGTCGCGTGGTCTTCACCATGCGCAAGACGGGACGCGATCCGGCGCTGCTCGCGTTCAAGAACCTGTGGCTGGACGTGCACTACGCGGCACCTGCGCTACCGCCGCCCACCGCCGCCGCGATTGTCGCGGCGACAGCCGCGGCGCAGCGTGTAGCGCACGGTCCGCCTCGGTCATGGGCAGAGGCGGCGGCGCGCGGCACGCCGACGGCTGCGCTCGCGATGCTGCGCACCACGGTCTCTGCGCGCAGCTAATCCATTGGTCTAAAAAAATGAAAAACAAAAAACAAAACATTTTTATATGGTACACAACGTAGCATGCACTTCCTTATCGTCCCGAATAATACGGCTGTTGAGACGTACGCGTATGAACTTGCCGAAGAACTCGCATCTAACGAATGTGAAGTTGAAATCAACCTTGCCTATCAGTATAATCTGAATACACGGTTGGTTGCCGAGTGCGATAATGTTATCACAATTTCAAAGAAGGACAAGCAACGGTCTGAGGTGACTGTTTACTATCGCCCTGACCAGAAATATACAACACATGACCGCGAATATTTCATTAGGAATTGGATGCATCTTATGGATTAACACCTTACCTAAAATATTTTTGAGTAGTAGAAAATGGCGAACGCTCCGAAAATGACTTGGCGGGAAAAGGCGGCTGCTCGTGCTGCCGCGGCGGCCGCGGCTGCTACAAATCTGGCGACGGGTGCGGCAGTCGGCATTGCTGCCGCTGTGAAAAAGGGGGTAAAATTCATCGGAGACGCAACAGGCGGAACAAATGTAGCCAAGTCGCCGACACGGAAAGCGAGCCCGCATCGCAACCGGGCTGCTACACGGCGTGCTCTGAAACCTGCGAAGCACGTCACGCCTAATGTCGCAGCGCCGCAGTCGCCCTCCAAACCCGCGCCCAAGTTTGCGCGCATGCTGGCGGAGCACGGAATCAAGGCGTCGTCCAAAAAACGCCGGCACACACACCGCGCGCGCAAGGAAAAGCGCGGCAAGAAGCGGTTCACTCGGCACCATCGCTAAATTGGACTAATCTGAACAACAATGCGATCCGTCCAAGCGGCCCGACGCAAATCCGCAAAGGCCCGCACCTTCACACAGCGTCCTGCTACAAGTTCTTCGGAGCAGATGCCCCGCACCTTCCGACGCCACTCGGGAACATAAACCGTCCATTTTTCCGTATGCGCTTTGAACTCCAACGCGTATCCGGTTGCTTCGCTGATTTGACCTGGATTGATTTTGGATAGAAACCACAGATCCCTTTCGAGCGCCTTGAATCGCCGCTCTGTACCGTTCAGGTCAAGACACATGTGGCGTTCCGATTCGCCCGTCGACGGCGCCGAGCAACCAAAGACAAGATACTTGATCCATCGCTGGTTCACCAAATCAGCGTAGCGACGCAGCGGGGATGAGGCGTGTGCGTACGCAGTGAGTCCAAGTCCGGCGTGCGCCGAATCCAAAGCCGAGGCCGCGCAGTATTCGCCCGCCGCCATTCCCAGCATTGCGATCGCGCTACACCCGGTGCGATCCGCCAGATCGCCGTACATGCCTTGCGTCGTTCCCGCGTGCCGACGCAACAGACCGAGTCCAGCCGACTTGAGAAGTTCCCCCGCTGCCGAATTGTACGCAATCATCGCCGCGGAAACCCATTCATGGGGATCGGCGGCTGCCTCGCTGGTCCAAGCATGATTAAGGCAAATTGTGAGAAGTTCAGGTAGTTTTTTAGACACGATCGGGTCATCAAGAACCGATTCATAACTATACGCCTTGTGAACCGTAAGCATAACCAATGCCCATCGCACCGATTCCACCGTGCCGTTTTGTACAGTGTACATACGCGCAAGAGCGGGGCGTGCGACACCATCCGCTCGCAAAGACGCACCGACCTCCGACAACTCTGTAGGAAGCATAGGTTGAATAGGGACGCCGTGCTCGTAGCAAGTGAGACCTTTCCGCCGCGCCTCTACATCATGTTCAGACCCGATAGGCACAAAGGAGGCAACGTCGGCGATCGCGATCGCAAACTCGGTCTTACCGTCTTCCATCAAGCGCCACGCAAACACGTCGTCCACGTCTTTACACCCTTCCGGATCAATGTTGAACACAGAATCCCACGCTGCTGTTTCGTGCGCGTCGTCGCAGTCTGAGGCGCATTCCACAAATTCTGTAGGTTTCGGCTGGACTCCGGTACGCAGCAAGAGCGCAGCACGTTCTACCGCCTTGTCGCCGACAGCCCCGAGTCGCTTCAAAATTCCGGCGCGCGGCCAAGCGCTACCGCCATCCCAGTGTTCATACACGGCAATCGCCACAATGTTTGTGTCGGCTCGCGTTTTGGAACTTACTAGGAACGGCGGCCAAGCAGGATCGTAAGGATAGAACAAGTACATGGGAACACCACGGGGTGTGAAGCCTTGCCCTGTGCGGTTCAAGAAGTCAATGACGCCAACGAGCGGTGGGGGTTTGTTCCGTGTGACGACTCCTCCAATCGCCAGTCTATCGCCCGGCAACCACTTGGACGGAACGGGTGCTTCATGCGTTTCGACCGTCCCGTCTTCGCCAATCAGGCTGTACGGGCCTTTCAGATAGTGTTTAATGCGAACCTCCATTTCCTACAGTTCATCCCTTGTGTCGTGATTTGTCTCATTTTTTAGGCGCGCTACAAAAATCGCAACCATGGATATACAAATGGCCCAAACTCGTAATGCCCGTGGTCGGTTCGCAAAGAAAGCCAGCTCTACCCGCAAGCGCAACGCGCGCGGTCGCTTCGCGGCTCGCAAAGCTGAGCGCAAGACCCGTCGCTCTCGTCGTGCCGAGCGCAAGTAAGCGCCTAAACACGCACGTGTTACTATCTTAGTAAAATGATTGCTTTGAACATTTTGCTATGGTTTAGCGGCTTTTGTCTCGTAGATCGTGCCTTGACTGCGACCGGTATTCAGGGTGTCTACTACTTTCTCCATGCGATCCATAATGGGTTTGTAGTCTGCGCGACATGGCCCGATGTATTTCAGACACTCACGGATTTCGGCACAATTGGCGACGTTGATCCAAACTACGACGCGCTTGAACTTGTGTTTGCCCTTCACTTCTATCACATCGCAATGTATTACAAAAAGTTCCGGTTTGACGACTGGCTTCATCACGCGCTCATGATCGGCATTGCG
>Ga0214921_10004656_pt1 | contig 19993 bp, 18 predicted proteins | sample LL1505_MetaG_FD_177992 | JGI IMG/M metagenome (GOLD analysis project Ga0214921, IMG submission 177992) | Freshwater microbial communities from Lake Lanier, Atlanta, Georgia, United States - LL-1505 | ecosystem: Environmental > Aquatic > Freshwater > Lake | place: USA: Georgia | collected...
TTAAGGATTGAAATGAATGTAAGTTTGGGTTTATTCAATGCCAACCTGTCTGCTTCTAGGTATTCTAAATAGTCCTTTTTACTTAAAATCATAGTCTTGAATTGTTAATCTCATCAATTAATTGAGCTGAATGATAAAATTCAACATCAGGGTGTGTTGAGATGATTTTTTGTAACAATTGATCTAGTTTTTTGAGGTTTGATTTTCTATTTGACTCATCAAGAGAACCAATAAAATTAATACGATGCGTACCAATGATAACAGGATTACGCCATTTAAATGCGGTATTTATTTTGGTAAATAATTCGTCTAAATGGGTTTGACTTTGAAAATGGCTTGGCTCAAAAAAAGCATTTCTTACCAAATAGGTTAAATTGTGTTTTTCTCTTTGACCAGTGAAATGAAAGCTTCTTTTGTATTTATTTCGGTTTATGATTGGTTTAAATTGAAACCTCATTCCTTGATATGCATTGACCCCATTTTTTGATAAAACTTCTCCCAACTCATCAGGCCAAACATAACATGGAGAAATTATTGTTTTTGAATTATAATTAAAAAGGCTTTTAAATAACTCAAGACCTTCTTCGATATTTGATTCTAAATTTTTAAACTCATTTGAATCAAGCAAATCAAATGCTGCCATGAAGTTGTTTCTTCGGTATGAATCTGATTGAATTGGAATTCCAAAAACACCCATAGTAAACGCTTCAACAAGAAGTTTATTTTTATTTTTTAGTTCGTTCAACCACATGGAAACGTTTAGATGCTCTCTTCCATGAAATTGAGGATAGAATACGCCTTCATTTATTCCTTGTTTGTATAGGTTAAATATATTTTGACCTGGATAATAGTGTTCTATAGTTTCATCAAAGGTTTCAAAGTAATACTCATTGAAGTGGTTGTGTTTTATTTTCTCAAAATTGGGGTTTGCTACAATTGTATTTGCTGTAATTACTGGATGCTGTCCATTTTTATCTTTGTGCTTTTTTAACACTTGAAACAAGGCTGTTAAATCATCAGAATTCTCTAAATTGTCATATTTGCAATACAAATCATTCAATATACCTGGATTCATTTTGCTCAAATTATCTCTGATCTTATTGCTTGGCATTCTTATGCTTCCCCAATCATCAGACTCAAAAACAATTATTTTTTTTTGAGTTTTCCATCCAGGAATTTGCAAAATATTTCTGATTGCCTTATTCAGCATTCAAATTGCTTTTTAAAATCAAATTTCCCAATTGAGCTGTTGTCATAAATTCAATATCAGGCCATTTTTCTTGTGCCTTTGTTATCAGCATTTTTAGTGCCATTAAACCCTTTTTTCTATTGTCAGTATCAAGACTACCTATATAATTAACCCTGTGGCTGCTTATAACGGCAGGTTTCTTACAATAAAATGCGATTTCTATGTCTTTTAAGCAACCGTTTATCCAATCAAAACCCATGTGACTGGGTTCAAAAAAACAATTTCTAGTAATGTAAACCTGACGATGTTTATTCTTTTGACCCAAATAATGAAACTTCTTTTGTGTCTTTCCATATCCAAGTGCTTCGTTTTGGATTTTTGAACTTGAAACAAATTTAATTCCATTGTCTGAAGCTGTTTTCTCTAGTTGATTATTTATAGGTCCATTGGGTGGCACAAAATAACTTGCTTTATACCCGAAAATTTCTTTAAAAAGCTTCAGACCATCTTTTAATACTTCATGCTGATTGGTAATTTCTTCAGGACTTTCAATATCAAATGCAGCTTGATACATTACACCGAAAGCATTGTTGTTTTTATAACCCCAAAAATTTTCATTGAAGGAATCAAGTGTATTGGGGTCTCCAGACCTTAGTGCATTCATCCAAACAGCTATATTTAAATGTTCTCTACCATGAAACTGAGGAACAAAAATGTTATGTTCAATTCCTTGTCTGTATAGATTTAAAACATTGTTTGATCCATACATTTTATCTAAGGTTTTGGTAAATGGCTCATAAATATAGCCGCTAAAATGATTCGATTTTATTGCTTCAAAATCTGGATTAGCAACAAGATTTATTGGAGTAAAAACCAAGTTATTTCCATTGATATCTTTAAATGATTTGAGTGCAGAAAACAAACTATCTAAATCATCTTCATTTTCTAAATTGTCAAATTTATTGTAAATAAAGCTGTCTCCAATATCAACAGGAACCCCCTTTTCTTTCAGTTTTTCAAATGATTTTATTGAAGACATTCTTAGACTTCCCCAGTCATCAGATTCAATAATCAAAATTTTCCTATTGGTTTTCCAACCAATTAAATTGGATAAATATTTTTTAAATGTTTTCATTTATGATTTACCAATACTTCTTTTTGTAGTGCTTAAAATATAGATTCAAAATAAATCCAAGGGGTAATAGCGTTAGATATCCAAATTTCAGTTTCGCGTTAGTTGTTATATGAAGAATTTTAAAAATGGATATCTTTAGCATAAATATCATAACCATATTTTTGATAATAATATTTATGAAATATTTAAAGTTATAATGAAGGTAATTAAAGTTTTCATCTAAAAACAACTGATTAGAAACAAGTTCGTTGAAATACCAATTCTTTTGTTTTGTAGAATTTATATAACCATCTGCGGAATCACTGTTGTATATACGAATAGCTTCATTCACAATCAATGTTTGGTATTTTCTTCCTACTCGCGCCCAAAAAACCATTTCTGAAATAAATTTTATTTTATCCTTCATCCACACTGTTTCTAAGCCTTTTGTAACCTCTACCAAAACAGCTGTTTTAATACAATTCACAAATTCATTATTGATTCCATTTTTCAAAACAATTTCGTGCCATGTAATGGGTTGATTTATTAGGGTTTCATCTAGTGTTTTTATGTTTCCATGTACCTGATTTGTTTTACTATCAATACATAGAAATCTCAATTCTACAACATTTTGAAAGAATGGATTGGTGTGTAATTCTTTGATTTTTTCTGTAACCAAAAATACCGCATTGCTTGTGAGGGTATCATCACTGTCTAACTGTAAAACATACTCACAATTACTTAGTTTTCCTGCATATTGAAATGTAGAATGTTTACCACCATTTTCCTTGTATTCATATGAAATTTTAAATGGTGATGTATTTGTAATTTCTTGAACCCAATTTGAGGTTTGGTCATTGGAGCCATCGTCTACAATAATCCACTCAAAATCAAAACAAGTTTGTTTTAATAAAGATTGGTGGGCTAGTTTTAACTTTTGTAACCTATTGTAAGTAGGAGTAAATATTGAAATCAAGTTGGGTTTATTTTCCTAAAAGTTTAGTAATTGGAATATTAGAATGATAAAAGCCATATATAATAGGGTTAGAAACCAACAAATCTATACTGAAGGTTTCCATTCCACTTCTAATTTTAATTAATGAGTAAATAACTATTGGAACAAGTAATAACCATGTTGTTATACTTAGTTTTTTTTCATTCATATAGCTGAAGAATAGCAGTAAGTATATGGTTCCAAATAATGTTATGATGATGATAAATCTAAAGCTTTCAGGAAGATTTCTTATAAAATTTACATAAGTAGCAAATAACAAGATGAAAGAGTACAGGTTTGAGGAAAGCTCATTGATTTTTAATCTTTTTAGATTTAAGAAAACAATTGCAGACATAAATGTGTAAAAAAGCAAATCATATTGAATTTTTATAATCCACCTTGTTTCCTGAACAAAATTTACTATTTCATCTAATTCAAACTCAGAAAAATCTTTGGTGTATAAATCTAGTTTTGCTTCAACGTTTCCGCCAAGCATTTGGGAAAATTCATTCACAATATCGTTTGATACAAAGTTTGAAATGAAGGTTGAAATTAAAAATAAAGCAAGTAAAAGCTTATTTCTGTTGCCAATAAAATGATATAAAAATAAAATACAGACCGGTGCGATGAAAGAGAAATGGCAAAGGATAGATGCACCAGAATAAAATAGATATTTTAAGTTTTTGTATTCTAAATATCGTAATACAAAAATTGTATATACGATTATGGCAATAAAAAATCTAAATCTATTGATTTCAAAAACCGGAATCAGTAAGAATAAGAATATAAAATAAACATTGGTATTTACATTAAACTTCAAATGTTTATGAATGCTTTTAAGTAAGGCAACAAATACCAGCGCATAAACCAATGAGAGTACAGCAAAGAAAAAGGGTTCGCTGTTACTGAATCTAGAAGATATAAATAATACTGATGGTAAAAGTAAATCTGTTGCAGAATCCCCATTTGCATCATAAATAAAGGACCTATAAAGAAAGGTTTGAAAATTCATCTCATAGGTGTTATGAAACATGTTTGCTAACCTGTTTGCATCATAATCATTTTGATCGTTTACCACAAACAATAAGCCATAAAACACATAAAATAATATAATTATGATGTGGTTTTTGTTCTTTTTAAATTCATTAAAAGCGATGATAAAAGCAAGAAATGGATTTAAAAGATAAACAAGGAAATAGCCTAATGCATTGTTTTTAATCTTTTTCAAGAATTAATTTTTATTTCAATTTTTAGTTATGTGCTTCTAGGAAATAGACTGTTTAAATCTTTTAAAAATCAAATTTTTCAGGTCTAAGTACTGTTCAATTTTTATTAATTCGCAAATAACTACAAACACTAAAAATGCAATAGTAAATTGAGCACCAAGAAAAACTAGATTTTTATTTAAGCTCGTAAAGTTCATAAGAAAAGGAATGGTCCAAGAAAAAAGCATTACCATCATTATTTTAGAGAAATAAATCGCTTGATTTTTTAAGCTGTAATCTACAAACTTGTTGGCCACATGTGCATATAGAACATAGCTAACCAAACTGTTTACAATCAAACTTATAATTATGTACTCTATACCCCAAAAAGAAGCAATTATGATCAAAATAATTGAGAGTATTTGTGAAATAAATTGGTATTTTAAATACAAATCTGATCTTCCAAAAATATTGGTAATGTTGATGTTAATGGATAACAAAGGAAAAAGCACCCCAACAGCACTTAGTAGTTGTAAATACAATATAGATCCTCTCCACTTTTCGCCTACAAAATTTATAATGATGGGCTCTGCTGTAACGGCTGTTCCTATCATCAAAAAACAGACTAAAAAAACTGTTGAATTGAATAGTTTAATGAATCCGTTTGTCAATCTTGTTTTTTCGTCTTGTATCTTTGATAATACAGGATAACTTACAGAAGTTACAATACACTCTATATTTTGACTTGGTAAGTTTTTAAATAGCTCTGCTCTTGTGAAGAAACCCAGCTCCTTCGCTGAAAACATCTTACCAATTATTATATACTGAAGGTTGTTGACAATATTACTTAGAAAGCCACTTAACAATAAGTTAGATCCAAATCCAAATAAGCTTTTGAATGATTCTTTGCTAAAAAGTAATTTAGGTTTCCATTTACTATAAATCACCAAAATAAGTGAAATGGCAAAATCTCGAGAGACTGTTTTAAAAACCAGACTCCAAACTCCAAATCCATTAAACGCAAAATAAATAGACAACAAGCCTGAAATAATATTACTGTATATTACTATTTTGTTGAGGGACTTGAATGCAAAATCTTTTGTGAGTTTAACTCTATATACAATAGAAACTGCGTTAATAATGACACTGGTAGATAGAATTCTCAAAACATCTGTTAATACTGGCTCATTGTAAAATGTTGAAACAATAGGAGCTGTAAAAAAAATAAGTAAGAATATAAATACACTAAAAATTAAATTAAAGATGAAAACTGTGTAATAATCAATTTCTTTGATTTCATTTTTTCTTACCAAAGACTGACTAAATCCACTGTTTACAAAAAGCTCCGAAATACTAATAAAAAGTGTGGTCATTCCAATTAACCCAAACTCACTTGGGCTAAGCAATCTTGCAAGAATAATTCCAATTGCAAAGTTGATTCCTAGATTAAGAAAATAGCCTAGAAAGCTCCAAAAAATTCCCTTAAGTGTTGTTTCTTGTAATGACAATCGATTGTTGTTAGCTTTTTAAACTGATACAGTTTAAATTAAATCAATATTCTAAAAAGCGAGACTTGAAATCAGAAATAGTTTTTGCTAAAGTTCCTGATAAATCTGTATCAGGTTCGTATCCAAGTACAGTTTTTGCTAAGCTAATATCTGCCAAGCTGTTTAAAATATCACCCTTTCTATTGGGGCCATATTTTGCATCTACACTAGCACCCGTAATTTCCTTTATGTATGACCACATTTTATTCAAATCTGTAGTTTGCCCACATGCTACGTTAAAAACATGGCTGAAATTCCCATTCATCTCTTTGAGTAAACCCTTCAAATTAATTTGTACTACATTTTGAATTGGCGTAAAATCTCTTGTTATAGTACCATCCCCATTGATCACAGGAGAATTGTTTTGAATTGCAGCTTTAATAAAAAGGGGAACTACTGCTGCATAAGGCCCTTCTGGATTTTGTTTTGGACCAAAAACATTAAAGTAACGTAAACCTATTAATTGTAAGTCATAGGTTTTGGAAAAAGCTTCTGCATACAATTCGTTGGTCATTTTACTAGCAGCGTATGGAGATAGCAATGAGCCTCTTCTGCTCTCTACTTTGGGCGACGTTGTTAAATCACCATATACCGAAGATGAAGAAGCATAAACGATTCTTTTGATGTTGTTTAAACGTGCTGATTCTAATATATTTATAAATCCATTGACATTTACATCATGGGTAGTTTGAGGATCATTGATACTTCTTGGTACAGAACCCAAAGCAGCTTGATGACAGATTGCATCCATGCCCTCTGAAGCACTGAAGCAAACTTCTTTATTCCTTATATCACCCTCAATAAATTCAAATTTTGAATGGCCCAAAAACTCCTTTAGGTTTAAAATATTGCCCGTTGAAAGGTTATCTAATACTTTAACTTTTTCTATTTGGTGGTTTTCTAATAATTTCTCAACCAAATTTGAACCTATAAAGCCAGCTCCTCCAGTCAGTAAAATTTTCATATTTTTTTTATTATAGACGCAAATCTGCTATGCCTTTAGGCAAAATACCTTTTACATCGAAAATTACCCCATTTTCAACTACCAGCTCTTGTATTTTTAACCCTGAAAACTCATTATGTGAAACTGCTAATATTACAGATTCAAACTTTCCTTCAGGGATTTGATTCAAAACCTCACAACCGTATTCATGAATTACTTCTTCAGGATTTGCCCATGGATCATGAATTACCGGAGAAATATTGTAAGTCTTAAGTTCATTCACAATGTCTATTACTTTGGTATTTCTGACATCGGGACAATTTTCTTTAAAAGTAAAACCAAGAATTAGACACTTGGCGTTTTTAATTTGTACTTCCTTTTTAACCATTAATTTTACCACCTCTTCAGCAACATAGGCACCCATTCCATCGTTTAATCTTCTACCAGCCAAAATAATTTCTGGGTGATATCCTACTTCTTGTGCTTTTTGTGCCAAATAATAAGGGTCTACACCAATACAATGACCTCCAACTAAGCCTGGTTTAAATTTTAAGAAATTCCATTTTGTACCTGCTGCATCCAAAACATCATTCGTATCAATTCCTAGTTTGTTAAAAATCTTTGACAATTCATTGACAAATGCAATATTGATGTCTCTTTGTGAATTTTCTATCACTTTTGCCGCCTCTGCAACTTTTATTGAACTTGCTTTAAAAGTTCCGGCTACAATAACAGATTTATACAGTTGATCAACCTTTTCGGCAGTAGCAGGGGTTGAACCAGAAGTTACTTTTAATATTTTAGTTACAGTGTGCTCTTTGTCTCCAGGATTGATTCTTTCTGGAGAATAACCTGCAAAAAAATCTTCATTGAACTTCAAGTTTGAGATTTTTTCTAAAACAGGCACACATTCATCCTCTGTTACGCCAGGATAAACTGTTGATTCGTAAATAACTATGTCTCCCTTTTTAAGCACCTTTCCAACCGTTTCACTCGCTTTGTATAGCGGTGTTAAATCTGGTCTATTGTGTTTATCTGTTGGAGTTGGAACAGTCACAATAAAGTAATTACAATTTTGAATGGCATCTAAATCAGTAGTACAAATTAATCCCAAATTGGCTGAATTTTTTTGTCCTTTCAGAACTGAAAGTAACGACTGATTGTCAATTTCTAGCGTAAAATCATTGCCTGAATTTAACTCTTCGACTCTCTTTTTGTTAATGTCAAATCCAACAACATTGTATTTGCTTGCAAAAGCAACGGCCAGTGGCAAACCTACATATCCCAAGCCGATTACTGCGATTTTTATATTTTCCATTTTGATTTATTTTTTCCAAATTAAAAGATCTTGACTCATTATAATATTTTTTTCATTTGACTGAAATTCAGAAGGATTGTATACAGTAAAGTCAATTTTTTTATTGATATAAGCTTGTGCTTTTAAAATAGTTTCTATGATATAATCTTGCTTGATCTCTCCAATTAAAATCAATTCAATCACATCAGAATTGTTCCCTTTTGCTAAATCACCTGTAAGATAAACTTCTTCTAAACTTCCTATATTGTTTAAAACCCTTTTTACAAGCTCGTCTAAACCCGTTATTTTCATGATAATGCTATGTATATCTGCAAATAATGGGTGATTCACATTAGACTGAAAATATTTTTTGTTTCCCTTGCTAAAACTTTTCAAGAGCCCTGCATCTTCAAGCCTAATTAACTCTTGTCGTATTGCATTTGTATTGTCTCCTAAATCTGTTTCAAGTTTTCTTAAATAGTCTTGGTTGTTGCTATTTAAAAAAAATTTTAAGAGCAATTTTATTCTTGTTTTAGATGTAATTAATGCGTTCAGCACTTATAGGTTCTGATTTTATATTGTAATTATGTGATTGATTATTTAAAAATTGACACAGCTCCGCTTGGTGAGTCACAGTTTGAAACTTGACAAAATTCAAACTCAAAGGAAATTGAGTAGTTTTTTTATACAATAATAAAGCGGGGGGCATTAATTTACAAATTAATAGGCCTTTTCTGTAATGTGCTTCATGCTTTATAAATCGCTAATTTTGAATAGAGCCATATTAAAACAAATTATTTATCTTCGGTGTGTGCAAAATATTCAAACTAATCTATCCAATTGGTATTTATTATACACCGCACCTAGGGCTGAAAAAAAAACGCAACTAGAACTCAAAAAAAAAGGCTACAATACGTTTTTACCTCTTCAAAAAACGCTAAGAAACTGGAGCGACAGAAAAAAATGGGTAGAGTCACCCTTGTTCAATGGTTATATTTTCATAGAAACAATTCTTGAAAAAAACTATACCAACATTTTAAACACAAAAGGGGTAGTAAGATTTGTAAGCTTTGGCAATAAGCCAGTAATTGTCATGCAAAGAGAATTAAATTTGATTGAAAAAATATTAGGTTATGCAGAAAATTTAGAGGTAACGAGCGAGATTTTTACTTTAGGACAAAAAGTTGAAGTTACCTCTGGGACACTTATGGGGACAAAGGGCATACTGGTTCAAAAAAATGGCAACAAGCACTTTATGATAGAGATTGAAAGTATAAGTCAAAAGGTATTACTAAATATTCCATTGAAGATGCTCAAAGCATCAGAGAGAATTTCTCCTATTTGATAAAAGAAAAAATCCATTTAAAAACACCACAAAGATAGGCCAATGTACGCTTCGATTTATTTGGTGAGGTGGAGTTTTTTTTGTTACTTTGGTAGCAAAGTAAATAATCATACCTAAGTAGTCAATTAGCAAACACTTTCAAGTGAAAATTTAGTTGGATCTACAAAAGTACAAATTCAAATATGTTCAAAGGAATTTTCAACAGACTGTATCGGTTTAACATAGGCACCAGAACGGCTTTTAGCTTTTTGGCTGTTGTAATTGTTTCTTTGTTGTTCTCGGTTGCGGCATTGCTTTTACTTGAATACAGTAAAAAAATTGACAATAAAATATCTGACAAATACCGTCCTGTTATTTCTGCGCTAAAAGACTACCAGAGTCAAATTGAAACTACTATTTTACTTAGCTCTGATATTTCATCTCAATTTAATGAGAAAAAAAGAAGGGTATTGACCAAACAGCTTGATAGAACTTACAACGAGAAAAAATTGACCGTGATTGGCATGAGCCAAGAAGCCAGCATGGAAGGAATCAGATTGAACGTGATTGAAATTGATGGAAAGTTTCAAAAAATCATTGAAAAAGAGCGTTCAATTTTAGCCCTAATGAAAGGTCCAGAAGACTACAACGACAAAGAAAAGTTGAGGGTTTCACGTTTAATTAACGATGAAATAGAAGTACTCAACAATCCACTTAGCGCCAAACTGGAAGAAACCAGTATGGAGGCAATTTATATCTTTAGAAAGCTTGAAGCCCAAAAATATGCAAGCTATAGAACACTTTCTTACCTTTTGGTTGTGATGATTGTCATCATTATCGTTGTAAGTGTTTTATCTATTTATATCACTAGGGAAACAATCATTAAACCAATCAAAGAAATCAGTGGAATATTAGATGAATTGAGCGAAGGTAAAGTATTGACATTCCAATCGGATGTTTACCGAAATGATGAGATAGGAACAATGATTGAATCAGCCAAAAAAGTTGCTGCAGGCTTTAAAACAAAAACAGAAGTTGCCAACGCAATTGGTAAAGGGAACTATTTAATCAATGTTCCTTTACTAAGCAAATCTGACAAACTTGGTAAAGCTTTGGTTGAAATGAGAAACAACTTACAAAAGGCAAAAGAAACTGAGGAAAAAAGCAGGTTAGAACTTCAAGAGTACACCGCCATTTTAGAAAAGAAAAACCAGGAATTAGACCAATTTGCATACGTTGCATCACATGACTTAAAGAGCCCATTGAGAGGCATTCACAACCTAACCGATTGGATTCAAGAAGAGTTAGGAGACAATTTACAGGGAGTTGGATTAGGTTATTTTAACATGCTAAAAGGTCGGGTTCAAAGAATGGAAAGCCTAATCAATGCGTTGCTAAAATATGCCCGTTCTGGCAAAACCCTAACAGAGCAAGTACATTTACAAAGTAAAGATGCTGTTGTAAATGTATTAAAGCGCATCAATCCGCCGCATGCTGTTGCAATTTATTTTGAAGAAAATTTGCCTGTAGTTTTTGGAAATAAAAAAGATTTTGAAACCGTATTGTACGCCTTTATCACCAATGCAATTAAACACAATGAAAAGGCTGAAAAGCTTGTCAATATTACTTACAAAGAGCAGGGAAATGAAATTGCATTTTGTATTACAGACAATGGCCCAGGAATTGAACAAGAATACCATCAAAAAATATTTGGTATTTTTCAAACATTAGACAGAAAAGATGAGGTTGAAAATTTAGGTGCAGGATTGGCAATTGCAAGAAAAATTATCCTAGAATATGGTGGCTCTATTTGGGTAGAATCGGAGTTAAACAAAGGGGCTTCTTTCTATTTTACATGGCCTAAAGACGGAATAAAAAAACTTGTATAATAGCTCGCTTTTGAATTTCAAAAAAATGACAGATATTGTCTGTACTTTGATTTATAAAATTTACTTCCTCAGAAATTATAGTATTAAATTATGAACGAAAAAATCATCAACATTTTGCTAATCGAAGACGATGAAGTAGATGTAATGAACGTGAAAAGAGCATTTAAAAAAAACAACATCACAAACCCACTTGTTGTTGCTAACAATGGTTTAGATGCGCTACAATATCTAAGAATAACACATAAAGAAAAACCAAGTGAACTGCCCCGAATAATTTTACTTGACCTAAACATGCCTAAAATGGGTGGAATAGAGTTTTTAAAAGAACTACGGCATGATGAACAGCTCAAAAATTTAAGCGTTTTTATCATGACCACATCAAACGAAGACAGGGATAAAATAGATGCATATAATTTAAATGTTGCTGGCTACATTCTTAAGCCATTGAGTATGGATAGATTCATTGAGGCTGTTTCTACCCTCAACAATTATTGGAAACTTTGTGAATTTCCTGATTAAAAAAATCAAACATGGCTGAAACTGAAAACAATGGTCCTTATAGAATTTTATTGATTGAAGACGATGAAGTAGATGCTCAAAGCTTTCAAAGAGCCTTAAAAAAAACTGAGCTATCTCATTCACTGATAATAACTAACAATGCAACTGAGGGTTTAAAACATTTGCAAAACCAAGTGTTTGATTGTGTTTTTTTAGATTACCAATTACCGGGTGAAGATGGACTTCAGGTATTGCTTAAAATGAGGGAATTGGAAATAAAAATTCCTGTGGCTGTAATGACCTCTCAGGGTGATGAAAAAATTGCTGTTGAAATGATCAAGAGTGGGGCTTTTGATTATTTCACAAAATCAGAAATAAACTCTGATAAAATTTCAAAAGTTGTTTTAACTGGTATTCGTTTAAGCAATGCTGAACGACAAAGAAACATAGCAGAAAAAGAAATCATTGAGAACAATAGCAGACTCAACGCAATTTTAGAAAGCACCAAAAACTTAATTTATGCTGTTGATAGAGACCTGAGGTTAATTTCTTTCAACTCCTCTTTTAAAGAGAATGTTGAGCACTTACTCAAATTACACGGAATAGTTAAAAGTGATATCAGTTTACATGATCTTCCAATTGCATACGACCGAAAAACAAGCATAATAGCGAATGTAAACAGGTGTTTAAAGGGTGAACAATTTCAGGTATTGGAACAAGTAAGTTTTAGCAATGCAGTATCAGAAATTCCTTGGTATGAAACCACTTTCAATCCAATCATAAATGAACATGGTGAAGTAACGGGTGTTGCAATTTTTTCACAAGATGTAACTGAAAATAAAAAGTTTGAATACGAATTGTTAGAGGCAAGAAATGCTGCAATTGCTGCCGCTAAAACCAAATCAGAATTTTTGTCAAACATGAGTCATGAAATTCGTACACCAATGAACGCAATTATTGGCTTGAGCGAATTGTTGTTGGAGGAAGGATACACTGGAAGCACGCTTGAAAACTTAAAGTCTATCAAATATTCGGCAGATAATTTATTGGTGATTATCAATGATATCTTAGATTTTTCTAAAATAGAAGCCGGTAAAATTACTTTTGAGTCTATTGATTTTGACATCCGTCATCGCATGTCTGAACTCAAAAGGACCTTTGATTACCGTTTCCATGAAAAAAGACTGGGATATGAGGTAATAGTTGAAGACGAGGTTCCTCCTGCTCTCATTGGCGACCCCTATAGGTTAAACCAAATACTTTTTAATTTAGTTGGGAATGCACTCAAATTCACAGCCAATGGTAAAGTTACGGTTCATGTAACTTTAGAACAACATGCAGGCGCTATTGTGTATGTTAGGTTCGATGTGAAAGATACCGGTATTGGTATTCCAAAAGACAAACAAGATAAAATATTTGAGAGCTTTACCCAAGCAAACGCCGACACAACCAGAAAATATGGAGGAACAGGACTTGGCTTAGCCATCACCAAAAATCTAACCCTGCTTCAAGGAGGTAGCATAGATGTTCAAAGTGAGCTTGGGAAAGGAACTCATTTTAGTGTCATTATCCCTTATTCGCTAGGCCACAAAGAAATAATTGAAGACAACCAAGTAAACTTCAACAACATTGTTCACGATTTGTCTAAAGTTAATATTTTATTGGTTGAAGACAATGCCATGAATCAGTATGTTGCAAAACAATTTTTCAAGAAGTGGAACAACAATGTATTGGTTGCGAACAATGGAGCAGAAGCAATTGAATTCTTAGAACAACACGACAATATTGATATTGTTTTAATGGATTTACAAATGCCTGAAATGAGTGGTTTTCAAGCTGCGGAGATTATTCGCGCCGACCATAGAAAAATCAAAAACACAAGTATTCCAATCATTGCACTTTCGGCAGATGCATTCATGGAAACAAGAAGAAAAGTACTTGAGGCAGGAATGAATGACTTTGTAACTAAACCCTTCAAGCCTGAAGAATTGTATCATAAAATCATCAAATACACTAGACCAGAAACTACTTCACAATGAGTTCAATATTCAAACATTCTGAAAACGTCATACAAGAAATAAACAAACGTTGTGAAAACACGCTTAGTCATTGGATTGGGATTGAATTTACAGAAATAGGGGATGATTTTCTGTGCTCTAAAATGCCTGTAGACCACAGAACCGTTCAACCTTTAGGTGTTGTAAATGGAGGAGCATATTGTACTTTGGCCGAAACTACTGGTAGCATGGCAGCAAATTTATGTATAGATCGTACTCAATTTGTGGCACTTGGTTTAGATATCAATGCCAATCATTTGAGACCAGTGGGTAAAGGTTTTGTTTATGCTTGTGCCAAGCCGCTACATATTGGAAAACGAACTCAAGTTTGGGAAATTAAAATGACGGATGACAACCAGAATTTGTGTTCAATTAGCCGTTTAACAATGGCGGTAGTTCCTGTTTAGTATGTCTGAATTTGTTTTTTTTAAGCTTCCACATCAATCTAAAATAAACCAGTGGCAAGGTAGCTTCAAAGAATTTGATTTTGGCCTATCAGAACTAGAATCTGATATCTTTTTATTGAGTGAATTTAATGCAGGAATTAAGGGCTTAGGTTTAATTCCAAATAACAAAAACAGCTTCAATTCAAATCAATATTTTGAGCTTGAATACTGCTTTAAAAATATTTCCGTATCAGATACTCAAGAATTTGAGTATACGGCAATTGTTAAAAAAGCTCAATCTGAAATGACAAAATCAGATGAGTTAAAAAAAACTGTATTGTCTAGAACTAAAGTGGTTTCAAAGGAAATTGAATTGCTTGAGAGTTTTTACAAATTATGTGATCATTTCCCTCAATCTTTGGTTTATTTGGCAAGTAGTATAAAGCATGGAACTTGGCTAGGCGCAAGCCCTGAGGTGTTTTTATCAATCAATGAAAACAAATTTGAAACCTATGCATTGGCAGGAACCAAAACTGCTTTACAAGAATGGACAAGCAAAGAAATTGAAGAGCAAAATTGGGTAACGGTTTACATTGAAAACATTTTAAAAGATTTAGAGATATCATATAAAAAATCTGCGCTTGAAACTGTTCAGTCGGGGGAAATACAACATTTAAAAACCAGTTTCAATGCGGCCGTAAATAACCTAAGTACATACCCTAAATTGTTTGAAAAACTCAACCCTACTCCAGCTGTAGGCGGATTAGAAAAACAAAAGGCCATGGCGCTAATTCAAGTGCTTGAAAAAAACAAACGTGAATTATACAGTGGTGTTGTTGGACCTATTTTCAAAGATGCAAAAGCGAATTTGTATGTAAATCTTCGTTGTCTTCAAGCTTTTTCTGACTCCTATTGCCTCTATGCTGGAGCTGGAATAACGGCGGCTTCGGTACCTGAAAATGAATGGCTAGAAACTGAAAGAAAAATACAAAATACTCAAAAACATTTAATGGTTAAAGGTTCTCCATTGCAGGCAACAAAAACTGAATAAATGGGTCTAAGACCCTCAAATCTTTTATCAATTGTGTTTGAAACTGATTCGAATCTTTTAATAAGTTAATTGGGATAGGCTTTTGAAAAATAAAACTTTTGTGCTTCAAATAGTCAAGCATTGGGTTGTTGGGTTCATAGCCTTTAGGCGCTTTGATTAGTTTTTCACCCTGCATATTTCCGAATACTGTCATTAAGGCTTTGTTTTCTATGATATTTAGGAAAGCATCTGCATTGTAGTCAATTTCTTGTCTAATAGCGGCTAAAATTTGATTCGGAGGCATATAAACCCCTCCTGCTAAAAACGAATTTTGAGGCTCAATGTGTAAATAATACCCACAAAAAAGATCTTTCTTGTTTTTGAAATTAATTTGCATTCCAAAATTGGTCTTGTAAGGACTTTTATCTTTTGAAAAGCGAATGTCTTTGTTGATTCTAAATATACATTTATTGGGCGCTAATTGCTCAAGTGAAGGGTGTACAGCTTGTAAATTGCTTAAAACTTGAGCTACAAAATCGAGCCATTCATTTCTAATTGCTTGGTATTCTGACCTGTTTTCATCAAACCAGGGCTTGTTATTGTTGGCTTTGAGTGCCGTTAAAAATTGATTGAGTCTTGTAAAATCCACACTTCTAAAATTATTCTTTCAAAGTTAATATAATTGATATTTTTGTAGTGTAAGAAAATATAGGATGTTCGATAGAGAAAGACCAAGTTTTGAAGACAGCAATAACGTAACCGTAAAGCGTTGTTTTTTTGCGTATGAATTTGCAGCTGAATATGTTAAGAATAAAGTAACCGCTGATATTGGTTGCGCTGATGGCTACGGTACACAATACCTTGCAGGTTTTACTACAAAAACTACGGGTGTTGATTACAGCAATGAAACCGTTGCAATTGCGAATGAAAAACACAAACACCTTCAAAATTTGAATTTTGTATCTTGCAGTGTACCTCCTCTTCCTTTCGAAAACGAAAGTTTAGATGTATTAACCGCTTTTCAATTCATTGAACATATTGAAAACCGCAAAGGTTTTATGGAAGAAGTAAAGCGTGTTTTAAAGCCTGGGGGTGTATTTTTATGCTCTACCCCAAATAGTAAAATGAGCATAGCCAGAAACCCGTTTCATGTACACGAATACACTTTCAAAGAAATGGAAACCGAAGCTGGTTCGGTATTTGGCAATATTGAATTAAAGGGCCTTCAGGGTAACGAAAAAGTAAATAAATACTACGAAGAAAACGCTAAATGGGCTAAAAGATTGCTCAAATTAGATCCACTCGGCATCCACAAACTGGTTCCTGCATCTTGGTTGGTTGTGCCTTACAATTGGTTAACTTCTAAAATGAGAAATCAATTAAAAGAAAAAAATAACGAGGTTTCTACCATTGGTACTTCAGATTTTTTTCTCACCAATCAGAATTTAGACCAAACCTGGGATATTTTTTTAACTGCAGTGAAGGGCTAGTTAAAAGACAAGCAATGAACATAGGAATTATCAATACCTTTAGGAGTTGGCTTAAACGTTTTCCTTTGCTTCGTAAATTCTTAAAATTTGGAATTGTAGGAGCTACAAGTGCTGCGGTGAGTTTGGCTGTTTTTTGGCTGATTATCAATAAATACCCTTCGCTGAATTTGTTGTCAAAAGGTGTTGGATATGTAATGGGGTTTTTTGTTGGCTTTACGCTAAACAAATTCTGGACCTATATAGACCAAACCGAAGATGGAGAAAAATACTTACTCAAATACATATTGGTATACGCCATCACATTTGTCGTGTATTTGGTATTTAATTTTGCCTGTGACCATTTCATTCATCCGAACAATTGGATGGCAGAAATGGTTTTAAATTTTGGCTATGAAAATTGGTCGCTCTGGTTTACAGAGAATGGACCCTTGGTATCAAATTTATTAGCAATCGGACTCAACGTATTTTTAAATTTCTTTGGAACCAATTTCTTGGTTTTTAGATTGCCCGAGCCCAATAAACTGTTCGATTAAGAACAGTTTATTTACTTAAAAACATACTCTTTTCCTTGTACATGGTTCTGAAATAAGGGTCATTCAGGTCAGCAATAAACCTAATGGCTTCGCCTGTTGACTTCATTTCAGGACCCAACTCTTTGTTTACCCCTGGGAATTTCTCAAAAGAGAAAACTGGCTCTTTAATAGCATAGCCTGTTAATTTTCTTTCAAAAGTAAAATCACTTAATTTATGGGTACCTAACATTACTTTGGTGGCAATGTTTACGTACGGAATCTGGTATGCTTTTGCAATAAATGGCACTGTTCTACTTGCTCTAGGATTGGCCTCAATCACATAAACCTTTTCATTTTTAATGGCAAATTGAATATTCAATAATCCATTGATACGCATTTTGGTTGCTAATTGCTTTGCATAGGTTTCCATTTGGTCTGTTACAGTTTTACTCAAACTAAATGGTGGCAAAACTGCCGAGCTGTCTCCACTATGAATACCTGCAGGTTCAATATGTTCCATCATGCCCACAATATGTGCATCTGTTTTGTCACAAATAAGGTCAATTTCAGCCTCTTCAGCACGATCTAAGAAATGGTCAATCAATACCCTGTTTCCTGGTAAATCGCCCAATAAATCAATTACAGCTTGTTCCAACTCTTCGTCGTTGATTACAATTTTCATTCCTTGGCCACCCAAAACATAGCTTGGTCTAACCAATACTGGATATCCAACTTTATTGGCTACCTCAATTGCTTCTTCTGCATCTTCAGCTACTCCATAATCTGGATAAGGAATGTTTAACTCTTTCAACAAATCAGAAAAACTACCTCTGTCCTCAGAGATGTCCATATTTGGAAACGAAGTGCCAATAATTTTAATGCCTTGTTCGTGTAGTTTACGAGCAAGCTTCAAGGCGGTCTGACCACCCAATTGAACAATCACCCCTTCTGGTTTTTCTAGTTCTACAATTTCACGAAGGGTTTCCCAGAAAACAGGCTCAAAATACAATTTATCGGCCATGTCAAAGTCGGTACTCACAGTTTCAGGATTGCAGTTGATCATAATGGCCTCAAAGCCCGCTTCTTTGGCAGCCAATAAACCATGTACACAACAATAGTCAAATTCAATTCCCTGTCCTATTCTGTTTGGACCAGATCCCAAAACAATAATTTTTTTCTTATCTGAGGGAATACTTTCGTTTTCACCATCAAAAGTTGAGTAAAAGTAATTGGTTGGTGATGCAAATTCTGCAGCACAAGTATCTACCATCTTGTAGATTCTGTTGATACCCAAAGATTTTCTCAAATCCCAGATATCATCCTCAGTAGTATCTCCGCCCAATAAGTAAGCTATTTGGATGTCTGAATATCCCTTTTGCTTTAATTCAATTAACAACTCTTTGGGTAGGTTTTTCGTATTGAACCTTTTGGTATCTGATTCCAATTTTACCATGTCGTTGATTTGGTTTAAAAACCAACGATCTATTCTGGTAATTTTTTCTACGGATGAAACCGGCATTCCCATGCTCAATGCATCTTTTACAGCAAACATCCTATCCCAGCTTGGATTCTTTAGCTTTTCAACGATGTCTTCTAATTTTTTTTGTTGATAGCCATCTGCCCCCAATCCATTTCTTTTGATTTCTAAGCTTTGTGTGGCTTTTTGAAAGGCTTCGATGAAGTTTCTGCCTATACCCATCACCTCGCCTACTGCCTTCATTTGAAGCCCTAGGGTTTTGTTAGCACCTTTAAATTTATCAAAATTCCATCTTGGTATTTTAACAATGACATAGTCAATTGCCGGTTCAAAATAGGCTGATGTGGTTTGCGTAACTGGATTTTTTAACTCATCTAAATGATAGCCGATGGCCAATTTGGCTGCAATTTTTGCAATTGGATAACCCGTAGCTTTAGAAGCCAATGCTGATGACCTAGAAACCCTCGGATTGATTTCAACCGCAATGATTTGTTCGTCTTCAGGGTTTACAGCAAACTGAACATTACAGCCTCCAGCAAAATTTCCAATGCTACGCATCATTTCAATGGCCATGGTTCTCATGCGCTGAAAACAAGTGTCACTTAGTGTCATGGCGGGTGCCACTGTAATTGAATCGCCAGTATGAATTCCCATTGGGTCAAAATTTTCAATGGTACAAATAATGGCCACACTGTCGTTTTTATCTCTTAACAACTCCAACTCAAACTCTTTCCAACCAAACACGGCTTTTTCTACCAATACTTCATGGGTTGGTGATGCTGTAAGTCCCTTTTGAAGGGCTGCATCTAATTCGTCTTTACTCCAAACAAATCCACCACCCGTGCCCCCTAATGTATAAGAAGGTCTAATTACCAATGGGAAGCCTATTTCTTGAGCAATTTCTTTACCTTCTAAAAACGAGTTGGCAGTTCTTGATGGGGCCACGCCCACACCAATTTCAATCATTTTTTGTCTGAATTTTTCCCTGTTTTCGGTGGTATCAATTGCTTTGGTGTCTACCCCAATCATTCTTACACCATA
>Ga0214921_10004657_pt1 | contig 19986 bp, 30 predicted proteins | sample LL1505_MetaG_FD_177992 | JGI IMG/M metagenome (GOLD analysis project Ga0214921, IMG submission 177992) | Freshwater microbial communities from Lake Lanier, Atlanta, Georgia, United States - LL-1505 | ecosystem: Environmental > Aquatic > Freshwater > Lake | place: USA: Georgia | collected...
TTCCTTAATACTATACTTCAAAAAGTAGATCAACGCACTAATCAACCAATTGGAGAAGCTAAAGTTGAAAAACCAATTGAAGTATTATTTGAAGGTGCTGATACAAATATTTACAAACCACTTGATACAGTAGAATCATTTCCTGAATTAAATGATATTAAAGAAAAATTCTGTTATTTGTTTGTAGGTCATTGGATTAATGGAGATATAGGTGAGGATAGAAAAAATGTTGGTTTGTTAATTAAAGCATTTTTTGAAACATTTAAAAATAAAAAACAAAAACCAGCACTTGTTTTAAAAACATCTCAAATTGGTTCTTCATATGTTGATCGAGATGAAATTCTAAAGAAGATCATTATGATTAAGAAAACAGTTAATTCAACTGACTTACCTAATGTTTATTTATTACATGGTGAATTTACTGATTCTGAAATGAATGAGTTGTATAATCATTCTAAAGTAAAAGCAATGATTAGTTTAACTAAAGGTGAAGGATATGGTCGTCCATTGCTTGAATTTAGCTTAACTAAAAAACCAATTATTACAACCAACTGGAGTGGCCATAAAGATTTCTTAGATGAAAAATTTACCACTATGCTCCCAGGTACTATGGCAAATGTTCATCCAAGTGCTGCTAACAACTGGTTATTAAAAGAATCACAATGGTTTAATGTTGATACAGGGCATGTAGGTCATCATTTAAAGAATATGTTTGAAAATTATAAAACATATACTGATGGTGCTAAGCGTCAAGCTTATAAAAGCAAAAATGAATTTAGTTGGGATAAAATGAAGGATAAAGTAGATCAATTATTTGATCAATATATTCCTGAGTTCCCAAAAGCAATTGAATTAAAATTACCTCAATTAAAGAAAATTGAATTACCAAAACTTAAAAAAGTAGAAGAAAATGTCGCCGGATAAAATTATAACTTGCCCTAAATCAGGAGGTGATCTGTGTTATGAAACACAGGTCACGCCTGAAATAACAAATTGGATGTCTTTGTCTTGTGGTTATTGGACTAATAGTTTAATGACTAAGGATAGTGATTTCTATAAAGAACAAATGGAGGTATTACCTGAATTATATAAAGATTTAGCTTGGGAAGATTCAAACACTGGTTTAACTTGGTTGCCTCAAACTATCAATTACCCAACACAAGGTATGGTATTTGCTAATGGTACTTCATCTGATAACTGGAAATGGGCAGCTGTTAAAGCAACTAAAGTAACAGAAGAAGAAAAAGAAAAATACCCAATCCCAAAACAACCAGGTAAATTCTATGAGTATAGAATGAATATGGATACACTTCAACATTTTGAAGAAAGAGAATTTATAGATGCTTTAGAATATATTGGCCTTATAGGAGAATAATATTATATTGTAGGTATATGAAAATTAGTTATGCAATTACAGTTTGTAATGAACTGGAAGAAATTAAACGTCTAATTAGTTTCCTCCATCAACATAAACGCCCTGAAGATGAAATTTGTGTTTTATTAGATAAACCAAAAGCCTCCTCAGAGTTATTATACCAATTAAGTGTATATTCTTCTGAAGGTTTTATTATCTTAAAAGAAAGTGAATTTAAAGGACATTTTGCTGATTGGAAAAATCAATTAATGGGTCTATGTTCTGGTGATTATATCTTCCAAATTGATGCTGATGAAATTCCTAACATTAGTTTAATAGAAAATCTTCCAACTATACTAGAAAATAATGTAGACATCATTTTAGTCCCTAGAGTAAACACAGTCCATGGTATCACTCAACAACATATACAACATTGGAGTTGGAAACAAAATGATAAAGGATGGATCAATTGGCCTGATTTTCAATGGAGAATCTATAAAAATGATCCTGATATTAAATGGAAAAATAAGATTCATGAAGTTTTAGATGGTTTTAAAACATATTCTAATCTACCAGAGATAGAAGAATACGCTTTATATCATCCTAAAACAATAGAAAAACAAGAAAAACAAAATAGCTTTTACAGTACACTATGAAAATATTTGTAAATCATTTTGATAAAGAAGTTTTTGAAAAAAAACTTAATCATCTCACCAATATTGATTTTTCTTTATTTATTGATCATCTACCTCAATCTCAAGAAGATTTATCTCCTATTAATATATTAGTGTTACAAGAACCAAATGAATACTTTGGATATCATGATTGGGCTATTCAAAATAAACATTTATTTAATGTTATATTAACTTGGGATGATAAAGTAATAAACAATTGTGATAACACGCTGTTTTTGCCATTTGGTCATACTTGGTTTAAACCAGATCAATATGAAACAACTCATAACAAATTATTCCAAGTTTCCCATTTACGTGGTAAATTGTTAAAAACATACGGGCAATCCCTTAGACATGAATTGCTAGCTAGAAAAAATGAGATTAAAGTACCTACTAAATTCTTTGATGTTTATGGAGATAGACATAATATTGAAAATGCTAGAAAAGGAAAAGAAGAAGTATTTGGTGACTCAATGTTTGGAGTAGCTATTGAAAATACTTCTCATAATGGATATTTTACTGAAAAGATATTGGATTGTTTTTTATTAAAGGCAATTCCTATATATTGGGGTTGCACTAGTATAGATAATTTTTTTAATAAAGAAGGTATAATTAAATTTGGAAATATAGATGAATTTATTTATATTGTCAATAACTTAAATGAAGATTATTACAATTCTAAAAAAGATATTATTGAAGAGAATTATCAAAAAGCACTTCAATATGTTGATTATGAACAAAATATAGTAAGTAAAATAACAGAAATATTCAAATTAAATAACTTAATATGAAAAAAATATGGTATGCTCCAAATAAGTTTGAATCTTATGGAGAACAAGAAATTCAAGCAGTTGTTGATTGCTTAAGAGATGGTTGGATAGCAGGATTTGGTCCTCGTTCAATTGAATTTGAAGAAAAAATAGCTAAACATTTTGGAAAAAAATATGGTGTGTTTGTTAACTCAGGATCTTCTGCTTGTTTATTAGCTTTAGCTAGTTTACAATTACCTAAAGGAACAAAAATACTAACCCCAGCATGTACATTCTCAACAACATTAGCCCCAATCATTCAGCTAGGATTAATACCTGTGTTTGTAGATGTTGATTTAAATACTTATGTAGTTAATGTTGATGAAGTGTTAGCTGCTATAACAGATGATGTTAAAGTATTGATGATACCTAACTTAATAGGTAACAAACCAAATTGGAAAGCTATAAAAGATGGTTTAACAACCATAGGTAGAGAAGATATTATTCTAATTGAAGATTCAGCTGACACAGTGACTCATACCTTAGAGACAGATATCGCTACAACTAGTTTCTATGCTTCTCATGTCATCACAGCAGGTGGACAGGGCGGAATGGTAATGTTTAATGGTGAGAAATTGCGTAATGTTTGCCTACAATTCAGAGACTGGGGCCGTATTGGTGATAACTCAGAAGCTATGGCTGATAGATTTAACCATAATGTAGATGGTATTCCTTATGATTATAAATTTTTATATGGTGTTTTGGGATACAATATGAAAGCATCTGAAATGAATGCTGCTTTTGGTTTAGTTCAGTTAGAACGCTTTAAAGAATTTGAAAAAATTAGAAGAGCAAATATTGAAAGATATTTAGAAAATCTTAAAGATGTAGAAGAAATTATATTACCTGATGATAGTATTAAACCAAACTGGTTAGCAATTCCTCTTCAAACAGAAAAACGATATGAGTTACTCCATTTCTTAGAAGATAATAACATCCAAACTAGAGTAACATTTGCTGGTAATGTAACACGTCATCCAATTTATAGAGAATATCTTCAACCATTTGAAAATTCAGACACAATTATGAAAAATGGTTTCTTATTAGGGGCACATCATGGAATGACTATTGAGGATGTAGATTATGTTTGTAACAAAATTAAAGAATTCTTTAATAAATGAAAGTAGTATATGTAACAGGTTGTTTAGGTTTCATAGGTTCCTATATCACCCGAACATGTCTTCAAAAAGGATGGTATGTTAAAGGTGTAGACAAAATAACTTACGCTGCTAATAAAGATTTATTGGGTGAGTTTAATCAATATGAAAACTTTTCATTTGTTAACTGTGATATAAATGATTTAAAATTTCTTTATGATTGTGATTATATCATCAATACAGCTGCTGAAACTCATGTAGGTAACTCAATAGCTAACAGTGATGAGTTTGTATCTTCAAATATAAATGGTGTTCATAATTTATTAGAATTAATTAAAAACCATAGAGGAGAAAATTCCAAAAAACCAATTTTCCTCCACTTTAGTACAGATGAAGTATATGGAGATATTGAAAATGGAGCACATACAGAAACAGACCTGCTTAAACCATCAAACCCATATTCAGCTACTAAAGCTGCAGCTGATATGTTAGTGTTAGCTTGGGCTCGTACCTATAATTTACCTTATATCATTGTTCGACCTACTAACAATTATGGTATAGGTCAATATGTTGAAAAATTAATTCCTAAAACTTGTAAATACCTTAAATTAGGTAGAAAAATACCATTACATAATAATGGTACTCCTATTCGAAATTGGTTACATGCTCAAGATACTGCTAATGCTGTTATCACTATAATTGAATCTGAGACTCAAAATGAAATATATAATATATGTGGGGGATTTGAGCAATCTAATATTGTAACAGTTGAAAAAATACTTAAAGAATATTTTGGAGATTATGAAATTTCTAGTTATATTGATTTGTTATATAATAGACAAGGACAAGATGTTAGATATGCTTTAGATGATTCTAAATTAAGAGCATTAGGTTGGAAACCTAAAACTGATTTTGATCAAGAATTAAAATATATAATAGAATATTATCAAAATAAATTTATATGGTAAATAAAGACTTTTTATTCTCAGGAATGTTTTCAGATGAACTAGACAAAATGGGCTATAGAGATCAGGTTGTTATTGGGATGAAATTAAATAACAGTTCCAAAATATATGGGAAAGTTAAAACTGTATTAATTGAAACTATAGAAACAGATGATGAAAATATTAAAATGGGTCTTAGTTTTTTAGGCACATTAGGAGAAGGAGATATACTATGTGTTCAAGGAAGTGAAAATTTCGCTTACTTTGGAGAATTAATGACTAGACTTTCAACAAGACAAGGAATTGAAGGAGTGGTGATTGATGGCCTTACTCGAGATAGTCAATATACAAAATATGCTGACTTACCAATATATGCCTCAGGATATAGTCCAAAAGACATTAAAGGAAGAGGACGTGTTAAAGATACAAATGTTCCAATTGAAATTAAAGGAGTTAAAGTAGTACCTGGAGATTATGTATTTGGAGACTTAGATGGTATAGTCATTATACCTCAAGAAATTCATTCAGAATTAGAAGAAAGACTTGAAAATGTTCTTCAAAACGAGCAAAATATAAAAAACGATATAAGAGCAGGAAAATCAGTTAACTATATATTAGACAATTATAAAGAATTCTAATATGAGAGTAATACCTAAAATATCATATTCATTATTAGCTTCTTTAGGTAAAGAAAAAAATTTATCTAATGCATTATTTTCAATTTCTAACACAGGAATTGATATGATTCATTACGATGTTTCTGATAATGAGTATACCTTACATTTAAGTGATATAAAAAAACTAAAAAAATGTACTTTTTTACCTTTTGATATTCATGTAGCTACAAATGATCCTATTTCTCAATTTAAAAATATATCTTTAGATCCTATAGACAGAGTTACAATACATGTAGAATGTAAATATAGTATTGATGATATAATTAAATTCAAAAACAAAATAGGTTGTCAATTAGGAATGGCTTTAAATATAGAAACTCCACTTGAAGAATTAATACCGTATCTTGATCATATAGATTATGTTTTGTTTATGGCTGTTACTCCTGGAGTGTCAGGAATGCCTTTTTCTGAAAACATTTTAGAAAAAATTAATAAATTCAGAGAAAATTATGTAAATTATAGTATTACTATAGATGGAGGAATAACCGATAAAACAGCATACATAGTTAGAAAATTCAATCCAGATGTGTTAGTCTCAGGTTCTTTTATTTTAAAAGATCAAAATTACGGAAAACAAGTTTTTAAATTAATAGGTCAAGATGTAAATTTATAAGTTATGGAAACAAAATGGAAGTTTAGTAGAGAAACAGATAATAAAACTCGTACAGTTAAAATATCAGATACTTTAGCTATAGGGGGTAATACTAATAACACATTAATGATTGCTGGTCCCTGCTCTATAGAATCTAGAGAACAAATGGAGCAAGTAGCAGAAATGTTAATACGTAATAATATTAAAGTATTAAGAGCAGGAGCATTTAAACCAAGAACATCACCCTATTCATTTATGGGTTTGGGAGAAGAAGGTTTAAAAATACTTCGTGAAGTTGGAGATAAATATGATTTAAAAGTAATAACTGAAATTAGAGATTCAACTCAAGCTGAAATGGTTATTGAATATACTGATATAATTCAAACTGGAGCTAAAGCAATGTGGGATTATGGAATGCTAGAAGCTATAGGTAAATCAAACAAACCAGTGATGATAAAAAGATCATTTGGAGCTCGAGTACAAGAATTCGCCCAAATAGCTGAGTTTGTTTTAAATCATGGAAATGAAAATGTTATTTTATGTGAACGTGGAATTAGATCATTTGAAACTGTTACTAGATTTACTTTAGATTTATGTGGTGTTGCATGGTTAAAAGAAAAAACAAATTTGCCTATTATTTTAGATCCATCTCACGCTATGGGATATGCTTATGGAGTAGCTGATCTTACTCGAGCATGTGTAGCAATGAGAGTTGATGGATTAATTATTGAAACTCACCCTAACCCATCAGTAGCTAAATCAGATGCTGAACAGCAATTAGATTTTAACCAGTTTGAAAACATGTATAATTCACTTAAACCTATTGCTAACGCTGTTAATAGAAATATTATTTAATATGGGATTTACAGAAATAGTGAACATACAAGAAAGTAAAAATTTAGCTATTGATTTTGATGGTGTTATTCATAAAAATTCAAAAGGATTTTATGATGGAACAATATATGATGAACCAATTGATGGTTCATATGAAGCATTAAAATCTCTTTCTAAAAATTATAATTTAATTATTTTTTCAGCTAAAGCTAGAACAGATAGACCTCTTATAAATAATAAAACTGGAGTTGAGTTAATATGGGAATGGCTTGAAAAATATAATATGAAACAATTTATCTTAGAAGTAGTAAGTGAAAAGCCAAGAGCATTATACTACATAGATGATAAAGCAATCCATTTTACAAATTGGAATAATATTTTAAATAAACTAAATAACAATGATTAAAGTATCAGATTACATAATCAATTTTCTTGTTTCAAAAGGAGTAAAACACGCTTTTCTCTTACCTGGAGGACAATCAATGCATATGGTGAATTCTATTAGGTCAAATCCAAATATAGAACCAGTAACTGTATTACATGAACAAGCTGCTTCAATGATGACAGAAGCCTATTCAAGAGTGACTAATAATTATGGAGCTTGTATAGTATCAACAGGTCCAGGTGGTACTAATTGTATTACTGGATTAATAGGAGCATGGTTAGATTCAACTCCATGTATGTTTTTATCAGGACAATTTGGAACTAAAAACTTAGTGTATGATCAAGGTATTAGACAAACAGGATTGCAAAATACTGATCCTATTAAAATAGTAGAGTCAATCACTAAGTACTCTAAATTAATTTTAGATCCAAAAACAATTAGATATCATTTAGAAAAAGCATACTACTTATCAACTACAGGCAGACCAGGTCCAGTATGGTTAGATATTCCAATTGATATAGCCGCTGCTTTAGTAGAAGAAGATGAATTAGAAGGATATAAACCTGAATCAGAAGAAACAATTGATGAAATTGAATTAAAAGGACAAGTCGCTAATTACATTGATTTATTACTTAAATCAGAACGTCCTGTGATTTTAGCAGGTAATGGTGTTAGGTTATCTAAAGCTAATAAAGAATTTTTAGAGGTTGTTAATGAATTAGGTATTCCTGTTCTAACTACTATTAATGGTTTAGATTTAATATCAGATGGTAATCCATATTTTTTAGGTAGACCAAATTACTGGGGACAAAGATACGCTAATTTTGCAATACAAAATTCAGATTTATTACTTAGTGTAGGAGCAGGATTACATATTGAGACCACAGGATTTAATTATAAAGCATTTGCTCGTAACGCTATTAAGATATCAGTAGATATTGATAAGAATGAACTTAATAAAAGAGATGTGCCTATTAATCATAAAATCCATTGTGATGCTAAGAAATTCTTTAATGAATTGTTAAGACAATTAGAAAGCATTACTTTACCTTCATTTAACAAGTGGTGGAAAACATGTAGAAACTGGAAAGAAAAATATCCTATAGTAACAGATAATTTAAAACAATTAGAAGATAAAGTTCACCCCTTTGTATTTTATGACACATTATGTGATGAATTAGATTCTGACTGTAATATATTACATGGTAGTGCGGGTACTCATTTTGTAGCTGGGGTACAAGCATTCAAAGTTAAACAAGGACAACGAGCGTGGTCTGAGATAGGAATTGGAGCTATGGGTCATTCACTACCAGGAAGTATTGCTGCTTATTTTGCTAGACCAACTCAAACAGTATGTGTTAGTGGAGATGGCGGTTTTCAATTTAATATGCAAGAATTACAAACAATTATAAATTATAATCTACCTATTAAAATATTTGTTTGTAACAATAATGGATATGCTAGTATTAAAAACACCCAAAAGGCATTTTTTGATAGTAATTTTATAGGAACATTTACTGAAGGTTCAGGCCAAAAACTTCCAGATATTCTTAAAATTGTGAAAGCGTATGGTATTAAAACTCATAGAATTAATAATCAAAAGAATCTAAATAAAGAAATTCGTAAAGTACTTGATTACCCAGGCCCAATAGTTTGTGAAATAATGCTCCCAGTTGATGGAAGATTAGAACCTAAAATTACAGCTAAGTTGCTTAAAGATGGAAGCATGATAGCAAATCCATTAGAAGATTTATGGCCGTTTTTAGATAGAGAAGAATTCCAAAATAATATGATAATTGAATTATGGGAGGAAAATTAAAAATACTGATCACAGGAGGTAATGGTTATATAGCTAAAAGTTTAACTAATATTTTTAAAGATAAGTATGATGTGACTTATGTCACAAGACAAGATTTTGATTTAACTTCTTTTCAACCAATGAATGAGTTTTTTCAAAACAAATATTTTGATGTAGTTATTCATTGTGCTGTACAAGGGGGTAGTAGATTAAAAACTGAATCTTATAAAGATATGGATGCTAATCTAGCTTCATACTATAATTTATTACAACATAAATCCCATTACAACAAATTAATTCATTTCGGCTCAGGAGCAGAGACAAACGCTCCTGAATCACCATATGGTCTAAGTAAAAGAATTATATCTAAATCTATTTCAGAGATAGATAATTTTTACAATATTAAAATATTTGGAGTGTTTGATGAAAATGAATTAGACACTCGATTTATTAAAGGAAATATCAAGCGATATGTGAACAGAGAACCTATAATTATCCATCAAGATAAATTTATGGATTTCTTTTATATGAAAGATTTAATTTCCTTAGTAGATTATTATATCAATAATGATAATCCACCTAAACAAATAGATTGTTCATACAATAAATTATATAAGTTATCTGATGTAGCGAATATAATTAATAATTTAGATAATCATAAAGTAAATATTAAAATTGAACACAAAGGAATAGACTTACCATACTATGGAATAGCTAATGTATTACTAAATTTTATAGGATTAGAACAAGGTATTAAAGAAATTTATAATAAATTAAAATAATGAATATTAAAATCATCCATCATATAATGCCTTGGGAGATAGATTATGCTTTATTATCTTTTACCCAACTTAAAAAATCAAAATATCATTTACCTAATAATGTTAATATTACTATAGATAGTGTTTTAAATCTATCTTCATATTTAATTAATTGGGAAGAAAGCAAAATCCCAAAAGAATATTTTATAGAAAAATATAACCAAATATCTAACCTATTAGTTAATTATAATCATAATAAAAAAATATATGATGGAGATAAATTATATGGACATTTAGAATTACAAAGAGACTGTGTTTCTACAGATACTGATTATTATATAGGAATATGCCCAGACATGTATTTTAGTGAACATTTATTATATTACATGATTGAAGGAGTTAAAAATATTAAAGATAAATATTTTGTATTGTCTCCACAACATAGAAGAATGTCAGATTCTAGTTGGGATCCAACTACATCCCCTGACTGCTTTGATATACCTTATTCTCAATGTAACAATATTGATGTTTTTGATTTAAGAATTCAAAATCAAAATAAAGATACCTCTATGATTCAAGTTCCTGATGGGAAATGGGCTGGATGGTTTGATCTATACAGTAAATCATTCTATGAAGATCTATGCCCTATCCATGATGATTGGTCAGGTTATGGGCCTTGGGATTGGTATAGTTTAATATTAACAAACATAGCTAAACAAAACGGAATAGATTTTAAACGTTATATAGTTAGTGGCCAAACAATAGGAGAATATTGGACTGGAGTTTTATTGGAAAAAGATGGATTTTCAGGTTATTATAAAAACCTCATAACTAAAAATATTATCCCTAATCAGAGAGAAATATTTGAGTCCAATATGGAATCATATGTTATTAAAGGTATTAAAATGTTACAAGACAAAAATATTATATGATAAAGTTAGTTATATTTGATTTAGATGGTGTATTAGTAGAAGCAAAACAAATACATTATGATGCTTTAAATAAAGCATTAGGAGAAAAATACTCTATATCTTGGGATGAACATCTATCAGTTTATGATGGTTTAAAAACTAATCAAAAATTAGATATGTTAACTGAAAGGAAAGGTTTGCCTATTAATACTCATAAACAAATTTGGGATGATAAACAAAAATATACTTTAGAAGCATTATCTAATTTACAACCTAATGCACAGTTACAAGTTTGTATGGATTCACTTATTAGTAGTGGATATAAATTAGTGGTATGTTCAAATAGTATTCGTAAAACTGTACTAACTGTGTTATCTAAATTTGATATTATTGATCGCTTTGATTTAATATTATCAAATGAAGATGTTAAAAATAGTAAACCACATCCTGAAATGTATTGGAAAGCAATGAGTATGATGGGATGTTTACCTGAAGAAACTTTAATTGTTGAAGATTCACCTTATGGGTTATTAGCAGCAAGTAGGAGTAAAGCTAATGTAATGAGAGTTGGCTCTCCAAAAGATATTACTTATAATAATATACATAAACATTTAAATAAAGAAAAAACAAATATGACACCTAAATGGAAAGATGAAAAACTTAATGTTTTGATTCCAATGGCTGGTGCTGGTTCTAGATTTGAGCAAGCTGGATATACCTTCCCTAAACCACTTATTGAGGTTAAAAATAAACCTATGATTCAAGTTGTGATTGAAAATCTAAACCTAGAAGCAAATTATATATATGTTGTACAAAAAGCACATCGTGAGAAATATAATCTAGACACATTATTAAACCTACTAACTCCTGGGTGTAAAATAGTAGAAACAGATGGTTTAACTGAAGGAGCAGCTTGTACTGCACTGCTAGCTAAAGAATATATTAACAATAATAACCCATTATTCTTTGCCAATTCAGATCAATTTGTAGAATGGGATTCAAATGAATTCATGTATAAAATGAATGAAACAGATGCTGATGGAGGTATAGTGACATTCACTGCTACACATCCAAAATGGTCATTTGCTAAAGTAGATGAAAAAGGATTAGTAACTGAAGTAGCAGAGAAAAACCCAATATCAGATATAGCTACAGTAGGTTATTATTATTGGAAACATGGTTCTGATTTTGTTAAATACGCTGAACAAATGATTGAAAAAAATATTCGAGTAAATAATGAATTTTATGTCTGCCCAGTATTTAATCAAGCAATTGAAGATTGTAAACAAATTAGAACATTCAATACATCTGGAATGTGGGGATTAGGCACACCTGAGGATTTAAAATATTATCTAGAAAATTATAAAAAATGATAAATATAAATAATTTAGAATTAATTCAAACTCCTCAATCATTATTTGATAGTTTTAATTCATTTATTTTGAGTGATGATAGAAGAGTTTTTAATAAGTTGGTATCAAGAGCATTATTATATAATGAAGTTAAAAACATCCCTGGGGATATTGTTGAGTGTGGAGTTTTTAAAGGGACAGGATTATATACTTTTTTAAAATTAAAAAACATATTCAATCCTAATTCATCCAAAAAAGTTATTGGTTTTGATTTCTTCAATACTGACGGATTGATTTCATCTATTAATAATAAAGAAGATAAGGATGCTATGGATGTCTTATTTAAAGAAAGACATTTTTCCCATACTAAATCATTTAAAGAAAATTTTAAACTACAATTAATTAATCATGGTTTTTCTGAATCTGAATTTGATTTAGTTGAAGGTGATGTATCTGAAACAACAAAGTTGTTTTCCCAAAATAATCCTGGGTTTAAAATATCTTTACTATACATGGATTTAGATTTAGAAGTTCCAACTTATGATACTTTAGTTAATTTATGGGATAATGTTACTAAAGGAGGAATTATAGTATTTGATGAATATGGTTATCATAAATGGAGTGAGTCTAAGGGAGTTGATAGATTCATTAATGAGAAAAATTTAGAAATTAAATCTCTTGATTTTATATGTCCAACAGCTTATATCAAAAAATGATTTTAATATCACATAGAGGTAATTTAACAGGTTCTATCCCTGAAAAAGAAAATTCTCTAGAATACATCCAAGAAGCATTAGATAAAGGATTTGATGTAGAAATTGATATCTGGGTGATTAACAATCAGGTATATTTAGGTCATGATGTTCCTCAATATGTTATAGATAAAATATGGTTATATCTATATAGAAAACATTTATGGATACATTGTAAAAATGTAGAGGCTATAAATTATTTTACTAATAAATTAAAATTATTTAATTATTTTTGGCATGAAAATGATACTATGACTTTAACATCTAAAAAACATATTTGGGTTTATCCTGGTAAACAACCTATTAAGAATAGTATAGCAGTGATGCCTGAGATATACAATGATGATGTTTCTCAATGTTTAGGTATATGTAGTGATTATATTCAAAATTATAAAAAATGATATTATTATTTAATATATTCATAACAGACAAATCTTCAACTAGAGGGCAATGGGAAAGTTTAGGGGTATCATATGATAGAGGAAATTTATCAAAACCTAATAAACTAGAAATACTAAAATATAGCCTAGCAAGTTATGCTGTTGCTTATCCTTGGAAAAGAGTTATAATAAATGTTCAACTAGATGAAGGATATAATTCTGAAGAAAATAAAAATAATTTAAAAAATTTTATTTTTAATGAATTTAAAAATGCTGATCTAATCCTTTCAGACAAACGAAATTTAATTCAACAAGATTGGGTTGACACTTACAATTTATTAAATGATGATATTATATTCTATCAATGTAACCATGATCATATCTTTATAGATAATTCAGATGAATATTTAACTGAATTGATTAAACTAAGGGATCTATATAAAGAAAATTTAACTATCTCTACCTCCCACTTTCCTGAAGCAATTAGAGTATCAAAACCCGGGTATATAGATCACAATGAATTTGCTTCAACAAATCCTAATTTAACATATGAGTTAAAAAATAATCATATATTTTATGAAGGTAAAATTTTAGATAGTTTAATTATAATAACTAAAGAAATTTATCATAATTGGTTTTTAGAAGATGATTGGAGTACAATTCAAGTTCCAAAAGAATTATTTTCATCTGGGCAAATAGAATTAACTAGAACAGAAGGAACTGGAGTGATAGGAATCGGTGGGGTTAAAGATATATTAGGGTCTTCGTTTATAAAACAAAAGATAGTAACTCCATATAAAGAATTATTTAGGCATTTTGATGGTTATTGGCATCAAAAGATATCTAATAATCAATGCCCTGCTATAGATATACCGCCTGGTTTCTTTGAACAAGATATTAAAATTAGATATGGATATGATGATTATAAAGAAGGATGGGTTAATATAAACCCTAAAAATCCTAATTATTATGCTTATGATAAAACAGGTACTGATTATAAAATTACTTTAGAAGATTTACCTTTGGTTTGGAAGAATAGAATTTCTATTATAGATTCAAATCCGGATATAAATGAAGAAGAAATGATTCAATATCGTTTAAAATCAATTTTAGAGATGATTTATACCCATCCTAAGTATGATCAATATTTAGAAGACAAATTAAAAGATAATATTCTAAGTAAATATTTAGAAAATTATCCTCAATATAAATTATGAATCAAGGAATAGTAATTCAAGGTCCTACCAATTATTGTAAAGAAATAATAGATTGTTATGTAGGTGTACCTAATGTTGTGTTTTCAACTTGGAGTGATGAACCTCAAGAAAATATAGATTATATAAAATCTAAGGGTATAGATGTAATTCAATCTTTTAAACCAACATTTCCTGGATATTTAAATATCAATTATCAAACTTTAAGTACATATGTTGGCTTAGAATATTTAAAAGAAAAAGGCATAACTGAGGTTTTAAAAATTAGAGGAGATTTAAAACCTAATAATATTAAACTATTATTAGATATTTTAAAAAATAGGTTCTTATCTTTCCTATCTATCTGCAAACTAGATGCGAGACCATTGTATTATGAGTTAGGATATATGCATACTAGTTTTGATTTTCCTGTTGACTTATTTTTATATGGTAGTATAGAAAATTTAGAAAAATGTTTCTCCTTTCAAATAGAACAAGAATTACCTATACCCCCAGAATCTTTAATTACTTATAATTATTTTCTTAATTCTAATTTGGAGTTTAAGTTAGATTATAATACATTTATACAAAATGGAATTACTTTTTTTGCTCAAGAATGTTTAGATAATAATATAAAAATAGAATGGCTAAAACAAGGGTGGGACCTTATAGAATACCACTCAAATAAAAATTTATATGATTATTAATAATTTATGAAAAAATATACAATTGAACAGTACGCTGACCCAAATGGAGTTAAAAGATGGACATTGATTAATTATTTAATTGAACAAAACAATTATGTTAATTATTTAGAAATTGGAGTAAATGACGCTCTCTGTATTAGACAAATTAAAGCCTCTCATAAAGATGGAGTTGATCCATATCCTGGTTCTGAAGTAGGCGGAGGAATATACCCTGAAATTAATTATCCTATATCCTCAGATCAATTCTTTGATTTAATCAAAGGACATAATATCAAATATGATATTGTATTCATTGATGGTCTTCACCATTCAGACCAGGTAGATAAAGATATAGTTAATTCATTAAACCATTTAGTACCTAATGGAACCATAGTAATGCATGATTGTAACCCACCAGAGTATGAGATACAGTTGGTACCAAGACAAACAGGCATATGGAATGGAGATGTTTGGAAATCAATTGTTAAAGTTAGGCATAGTAACCCAAATGTAAAAATAAATGTAGTGGATATAGATTGGGGAGTAGGAATTATTCAATTTGGAAATCAAGAATTATATAATAAAACCACACTAGAAGAATGTTTGGATTATTTTTATTTTGACCAACATAGAGAAGAATTATTAAACCTTATTTCAGTAGATGAATTTTATAAATTATATAAAAAATGATTTCCCTTATAATACCAACCACTAGTAAAAATAAAGACTACACTCAAAATATTCTAACTAATATTAGAGAAATTTATCCTAATGAAAATGAAGTAGAAGTAATTATTGAGGAAAATGACAATGTCACTTTAGGAATAAATTATAATAACGCTGTAGCTAAAGCTAATGGTGAAAAAATAATTTTACTTCATAATGATATGGTTATTAAACCTGGTTTTGTTGAGACTATGGATAAACATATTGCTAAAAATAGAATAACAACATATACTAGAGTAGAACCACCTATTTATTTAGATACATATCCTGGTAAAGTATTATTAGACTGTGGTTACGATTTAAGTTCTTTTAATAAAGAAAAATTCAATCAGTTTGATATAGAAGAAAATTTAACTGATGGTGGGTCACAATTATTTTTTGGTTGTTTAAAAGAAGATTATATTGGCATTGATGGACACACATTTAAAATGTTTTGTGAAGATGATGACCTACATCTTAGGTATAAGCTAGCTGAATTTGAACATAAAGTAAGTTCAGCTCATGTTTATCATTTTGTTAGCAAAACATCACGAGCTGGAAGCTACCAGGAAATAGAACAACAGTCAAATGTAAACTTTATTAAAAAATGGGGTTTTAGAAACTCTATATATAATGTTGTTTATAAAAAATCTATAAAGATACATAATTCAAATTCACAACTAGAGCAAATTTTAGAACCTTGGTTTAATGAAGGAGAAGACATAGTTGTTGAAGTAGATGGTAATACTTTTACTCAACAAGACTTTATAGTTATTCAGCAACTAAATGATATTATTAAAGAAAGTGGTGAGATAGGTTCATTTGAATTAGGTAATTTAAAAATTACTATTAATTCAATGGATGAATACCAAAATATCCTTATTAAATTATAGTTTGGCTTTCTAATTTTTTAAAATTATATTTATTCAAAATTAAGAAGCATGGAATATAACAATAGTGACTATTATTTCTATTCACATTTAGATCCTAATAGAGAACCTATTGGAACATGTCGAGCCGCCACTTTAGGTATAGCTACTTACTATTTTGCTTCTATGAAAGGCATGAATGTTGAAGATTTTTTAAAATTATATTCTATAAGTATAAAAAATGAATCTAAATAATTTTGGGAATAGATTAAAAATTAATCGAAATAAACAGTCTCAAGAAAAAGATGTGTTTATTGAATTTGTTAGTATGTTAGATGAATGTTGGGCTAGAACTAATTTTCTTCATGATCATCTAAAAATTGACTTCTATAATTATGAAGAATCATACTATAACATTATTGAGGATCTTATCTATCTCAAGTATGGAGATGAAGTAGGTGCTTTAATTTTATGGTATGTATATGACAGATTTGATTCTGATGGTAATCTTCAAAAACTAGAAGTAACTATTCCTGGTAAAGATAAAAAAGTCTATACTCTTAAGACAGCTCTTGATCTTTGGAATCTAATTGATAAAATAAATAAAGCAAATCAAAATAACAATTTATGAGTAGATACTGTAAAGTATGTGGTATTGAAATTGATCCTCGAAGGATAGCTATCCTCCCAGACACCCAAACATGTACTCAGCATTCAACAGCTGAAAAGAAAGTAGCAATGGTAGTTCAAATGGGGGAAGGTGATCATACATGGACTGAAACTTACGCTGTGGATAGAGAAGTATATGATAAGATTCAAGAAGCAGAAAAGAATTTTAGAAAAACAACTAGTCCAAAACCAAAACCAAAAACTAAACTGACTGAAGAAGAAGAGGAAGAGTTATCTGTTTTGGATGAGTTAGAAGAAGAAGAAACAGAATCATTAGAAGATGAGTACATTGATGATGAAGATGATTACTCAAGTGATGATTATACTGAAGACGAAGACTAATGCCTAAAGCAATACATTTAAGTAAAGAGCAAATTTTAGCAGCTATGGACAAGACAAAATCTGTCCGTGCTGCGGCTCGTTACTTAAACATTTCATACCAGCATCTTAAAAAATGGATGAAGGTGTATAAGGATGAAAATGGAGTAACTTTATTTGAAGCACATAAAAACCAATCAGGTAAAGGTATCCCTAAATTCTTATCAGCATCTCACTATAATAAAAAAGAACCAGCATTATTAGATATACTAGAAGGCAGAGTTAACCCAGCTCACTTCAATCCTCAAAAGATAAAGTATAGAATGATAACTGAGGGTTATTTAAAAGAAGAATGTTACAATTGCGGATTCCATGAACGGCGAGTGTCTGATTATAAAATCCCACTTATCCTCCACTTTAAGAATGGTAACAAACAACATTATTCTTTAAACAATATGGAGATGTTATGTTATAATTGTTATTATTTGACTGTAGGAGACTTATACACAGACAAGCAACTTGAAGGACTAGAAGATCATAAACCAATGAATGAAAGTCATGTTGATTGGGAATTAGATGACTATACCCTCCAACGCTTAAAGGAGCTAGGATTGGATAAGTCACAACCGCCTACTGATGATGGAAGTGAATTTATTAGTAGACTCTAAATATTTATTAGTGCAGATGAAGAAGAAAAAACATAATGATATTATAGATGATTACGATGCTATTAAGTCTAAGCATTTGGAAAAACTGGCTTCAAAAATGTTGGCCGACAATGAAAAAATGAATCAACTTAAAGGTAAAGAAATCAATCCTAAATTTTTAGACCTATTCTAATATGGCTGTTGAAATAAACCTAAATAATAGTGACGAGTTCCAAGACATGATTGATAGGAAGGACTTCACAATAGCCAAGGCTGTTGTAGAGACAATTCTAGCCAATTTAAATACTCGTAAAAAACATCTGCATGTCCTCTCAGTTAATTGTTTAGAGGATGGAGCAACATATGATATCACTTTAGAGAGACGTTATTTTGAAGAAACGTTACAAGAAAACTTAAAATACTATGTTGAGAAAGAACTCTATGAGGACTGTACCAAAATAGTAGAAGCTATAAATAAATTAAAAGAAAAAGACAATGGCACTAAAAACACAAACACAAACTCTAAATCGAAAACCAAGACGTAAACGCCCAGGTGTTCACTCTAAAAAAAGAGCAAGCAAAATTAAAACAAGCAAACATTATAAAAAACCTTATAAAGGTCAAGGTAAATAAATAAAACAAAGTTATGAGTAAAAATTCAGCTATTCAAAATTATGAATGTGCTAAAGCATTCGCCCAAGTTATGGAGTCAATTCGCAAAAAGAATCAACGCCAACAACAATCAAATCAACCAAAACAGAAGGTAGAAAAATACCATCCTGCTTTAAAATACAATGGACAGTAGTGTTTTAGCGTATTTTGATGAAATTCCTGATAAGTACTTAGTCTTAATGGCTGAGTATAATTGGGATGAGTTAGAAAAACTATGTTTACTTCTAACATTAGATATTGAGATAGCCAATCAAGGGAGGTTAAGTAATTAACCCTCTTGTTTGGCTTCCCAAAACCTTGATGTTATATTTAGATATAATTAAAGATTATGATTGAACATGAGTATGAATTTAAGGATGGTAAACATTATGTTAAAGGTGGATTTACACCACCTATGTTAGTTGATCTAGTCACTAAGAAAGCTATTATACCTTGGTGGGTCAAGGTACCACTAGATACTACTCTAGATGATATTGTCTGGGAGAGAGGTGATATGCAAATTATTAAACCTCAATCAAATATTATTGAAGTGGCCTCTAGTTCAGGTGAAGGTAAATACCAAATTAAAAAAATAGGTAATAAGTACCAATGTAACTGCCCTGGTTATTGGAGGAGTAAGGATCGTATCTGTAAGCATATTAAACAAATAATAAATTAAGGTTATGAAAAAAGTAGGAAAAATCACAAACACATGGAAACGAGCACTCCAACAGATTCGCTCAAATCAATTCAATGAAGCTATTGAAACACTAGATGAATGTCTATTGATTCTAACTATAGCAACTGAGGACAATACTGAGGAACTAGATGGTGTAAGTGTTGATCTTTGGAAAACACGAGTATGGGTTAAACTAGAAGACTTAGACGCTGTACCAGCTTATGATTCCTACATCTAAGAAAAAACTAG
>Ga0214921_10004658_pt1 | contig 19985 bp, 20 predicted proteins | sample LL1505_MetaG_FD_177992 | JGI IMG/M metagenome (GOLD analysis project Ga0214921, IMG submission 177992) | Freshwater microbial communities from Lake Lanier, Atlanta, Georgia, United States - LL-1505 | ecosystem: Environmental > Aquatic > Freshwater > Lake | place: USA: Georgia | collected...
CTACCCAAATATTGCGGGTCAAGCAGGAAGTATTGCGAGCGGATACCCAGCGCTTGGCGCCTTGGGCTCAGTTTGTGATGCAATCGGATGACCCTGCGACTGTAATACTCACCTACTGATCAGGGCGAACCGCTGGGCACATAAACGCTGTCATCGGTGTAAATCATATCCAGCGGCAGACGAATACCTTTGGCATGGTCTTCGGCGCAACGAATCAATAAACGACTGCGGTGCCTGGCTTGGCTGGCTTTCATTTCATCTAAGCTCATCCATAAAGTGCGCACAATACCTTCATCCAATGGACGTGTCGCGTCATGCGCACCTAACACCCCAGTGAATGCAAAACGCAAATAGGTGATGTCCTCTTCTGGGTCTTGGGGCGTCGGTGGTTTGCTGAACCGCGACAGGTAAATTCCCACCAAAGCAGTTGGTGTGAACGCATACGCCGTTTCCTCCAGCACCTCGCGAACGCAGGCTTGCAGCGGCGACTCGCCCGGGTCCAAGTGACCCGCAGGATTGTTGAACATCAATCCTTTGGGGGTGTGTTCTTCCACCAATAAAAATCGGCCATTGTGTTCAATGATGCCGGCCACGGTCACACTGGGTTTCCAACGATGTGTCATAGTGCAAAATGCTCACTTTTGAGGGCTTGTTCTGAATCTGCGATGATTCTCGCCCATTGCGTATAGGAGATAACCATGCTGATAGGCGTGCCTGCCGAAACCACGTCGGGCGAAACCCGTGTTGCCGTGACCCCAGAAACGGCCAAAAAAATCATTGCCCAGGGACACACCGTCAAGATCCAAGCCGGGGCCGGTGTGGCGGCCAGTGTCACAGATGCCGCCTACGAGGCGGCCGGTGCCCAAATCACTGATGCTGCTGGTGCCTTAGGTGCGGAACTGGTGCTCAAAGTGCGTACACCTTTAGCCGCTGAGTTGACGCAGATGAAGCCGGGCAGTGCGCTTATCGGCATGCTCAACCCTTTTGATGCCGAAGGTTTGCAACGCCTTGCCGCAGCAGGTCTGACCAGTTTTGCGCTTGAAGCCGCACCTCGCACCACGCGGGCGCAAAGTATGGACGTGTTGTCTTCGCAAGCAAATATTGCTGGTTACAAGGCGGTGATGATGGCCGCTGACAAATACCAGCGTTTTTTCCCCATGCTGATGACCGCTGCCGGCACCGTCAAGGCCGCGCGTGTCGTTATTCTGGGCGTGGGTGTGGCGGGCTTACAGGCCATTGCTACCGCCAAACGACTCGGCGCTGTGATCGAAGCCTCGGATGTGCGCCCCAGCGTGAAAGAGCAGGTGGAGTCGCTCGGCGCCAAGTTCATCGACGTGCCCTATGAAACCGCTGAAGAAAAAGAAGCCGCCGAAGGTGTTGGCGGCTATGCACGCCCGATGCCGCAGAGTTGGTTGGATCGCCAGAAGTTGGAAGTCGCCAAGCGCGTAGCGATGGCAGATGCAGTGATTTCTACCGCTTTGATTCCAGGTCGCGCCGCGCCGGTGCTGATCACAGAAGACATGGTCAAAAGCATGAAACCGGGGTCGGTCATCATTGATTTGGCCGCTGGCAAAGGCGCCAATGGCGTGGGCGGTAATTGCCCCTTGAGCGAAGCGGATCGCATAGTTGTCAAGCATGGTGTGACGCTGGTGGGCGAAACCAATTTGCCCGCATTGGTGGCGGCAGATGCTTCGGCACTGTATGCACGCAATGTGCTGGATTTTTTGAAACTGGTTTTGCCTAAGGACAAGGGCTTTACTGTTGATATGGAAGACGACATCGTGGCAGCCTGCCTGATGACACAGGGCGGCGACGTCAAAAGGAAATAAGCATGGACCACACCATCACCAACCTCATTATTTTCGTGCTGGCGATTTACGTCGGTTACCACGTGGTCTGGAACGTCACACCCGCATTGCACACACCGCTGATGGCGGTGACCAATGCAGTGTCTGCCATCATCATCGTAGGTGCCATGCTGGCTGCGGCACTCACTGTCACGCCGCTTGGCAAAACCATGGGCGTGCTGGCTGTTGCGTTGGCCGCTGTCAATGTGTTCGGCGGCTTTTTGGTGACTCGACGCATGCTTGAAATGTTCAAGAAAAAAGCCCCCAAGACAGGAGCTGCGAAATGAGCATAAATCTCGTTGTTCTTTTGTACTTGGTTGCCAGTATTTGTTTCATTCAAGCGCTCAAAGGGCTGTCGCATCCAACCACCTCTATCCGAGGCAATCTGTTTGGTATGAGTGGCATGGCGATCGCGGTGATCACGACAGCTGCATTGATTTTCAATCAAGCAACCCAGTTAGGTCAGGTGGATCCGGTTCAAGGGCTAGGCTGGGTATTGCTTGGTCTGGTCATCGGCGGCGGCGTCGGTGCCCTCATGGCGCAGCGCGTCGAGATGACCAAAATGCCCGAACTCGTCGCCTTCATGCACAGCATGATCGGTCTGGCCGCCGTGTTCATTGCCATCGCAGCGGTGGTCGAACCTTCAGCCTTCGGTATTGTGGCCCAAGGCTTGGGCACACTGGATATTCCCAATGGCAACCGCTTGGAGTTGTTCTTGGGTGCCGCCATCGGCGCCATCACTTTCAGCGGTTCGGTCATTGCATTTGGCAAGCTGTCAGGCAAGTACAAATTCCGTTTGTTCCAGGGCGCACCCGTGGTGTTTGCTGGTCAGCACATGTTGAACTTGCTTATCGGCATTGCCACAGTGGGCTTGGGCGTGTACTTCATGATCAGCGGCAACTGGAATGCGTTTTTGGTCATGCTGGCGCTGTCTTTTGTGCTGGGCGTGCTGATCATCATTCCTATCGGCGGTGCTGATATGCCGGTGGTGGTGTCCATGCTCAATAGTTACTCAGGCTGGGCAGCAGCAGGTATCGGTTTTTCCTTGAATAACAGCATGTTGATCATTGCCGGTTCGCTGGTGGGTTCGTCTGGAGCCATCCTGTCTTACATCATGTGTAAAGCGATGAACCGATCCTTCTTCAATGTGATTTTGGGCGGATTTGGTGGCGATGCCACCAGCGCTGTCGCCGGCAGCACCGAGCAGCGTCCGGTCAAAAGCGGCAGTGCCGATGATGCGGCTTTTATTTTGGGCAATGCAGAAACCGTCGTCATCGTGCCCGGTTACGGCTTGGCCGTCGCACGTGCGCAGCATGCAGTGAAAGAGTTGGCTGAAAAACTGATTCACAAAGGCATCACCGTTAAATACGCTATTCATCCGGTCGCTGGGCGCATGCCCGGACACATGAACGTGTTGCTGGCCGAGGCCGAAGTGCCTTATGACCAGGTGTTTGAGATGGAAGACATCAACGGCGAATTCGGTCAGGCAGACGTTGCCATCATTCTGGGTGCCAACGACGTGGTCAATCCGGCAGCCATGATCAAGGGCAGCGCCATTTATGGCATGCCCATATTGGAGGCCTACAAAGCCAAAACCGTGATTGTCAACAAGCGTTCCATGGCAGCGGGTTACGCTGGTCTGGACAATGAATTGTTCTACATGGACAAAACCATGATGGTCTTTGGCGACGCCAAGAAAGTGGTGGAGGACATGGTCAAGGCGATTGAATAAGTCGCTATTGATAACAAGGATGCGCCCATGAAGCCGATTGCTATTGTGGGCGCTATGCAGCAGGAGTTGGCAGGCCTCAAGCAGGCTTTGCAAAATACGCACACCATCAAACTGGGTTCGCGAGAAGTCACGTCCGGGACGTGGCACGGGCAACCCGTGGTGCTGGCGCTTTCACACATAGGCAAGGTGGCGGCTGCCACAACCGCCACAGCAATGATTGAGCGGTTTGATGTGACTGAGTTGGTATTCACAGGCGTAGCGGGTGGATTAGGTCAAGGCGTGAATGTCGGCGATATGGTGGTGGCCACTGAGTTTTTACAACACGATATGGACGCCTCTCCTTTGTTTCCCATTTATGAAGTGCCGATGTACGGACGCGCCCACTTTCCCACCAATCTGCATTTGACCCAGAGCTTGAAAGCCGCGGCACAGGACATTTTGAAAAATCCGGCTCAGTGGATAGACATGGATGTCATGCGTGAATTGCATGTGCATGCACCCAAAGTACATGCAGGCATGGTGGTGAGCGGGGACCGTTTTGTCTCCACAACCGTTGAGAGCCGGGATTTGCAGCAGCGCCAACCCCATGCTTTGGCTGTCGAGATGGAAGGCGCAGCTGTGGCGCAAGTCTGTTTAGATTATGGTGTGCCATTTGGCGCAGTTCGCACGATCTCAGACCGTGCCGACGACGCTGCCACTGTTGACTTTTCTCGCTTCATCCATGAAGTGGCCAGTCGCTATACCTTGGCTTTGCTGGGTACCTGGTTATCCAAGCGCAGCAGCGGTTAACGCAACCAACCGCGCTTGTAGCAAAACCACATCGGCAAGGCTGCACTCAGGAACATGACGCTGACCACATACGGGTAGGCGTAGCTGCCCAGCATGGCAAATTCAGGGAATTGCAGGTTCATGCCGTAAATGCTGGCCACCAATGTGGGTGGCAGCAAAGCCACGCTGGCGACTGAGAAAATTTTGATGATCTTGTTCTGACTGATGTTGATGAAACCAACGGTGGCATCCATCAAGAAGTTGATTTTGTCAAACAAAAACGCCGTGTGACTGTCTAATGAATCGATGTCCCGCAAAATCTGGCGCGCGTCATCAAACTGTTCGGCGTTGAGCATGCGCAGTCGCATAGCAAAACTCAGCGCACGTCGGGTGTCCATCATGTTGCGACGGATACGGCCATTCAAATCCTCTTGGCGAGCAATCTCTGCCAGTACTTCACCAGCCAGTTCATCGGTCACATCGCCAGACAACACCATTTTGCTGACTTTTTCCAATTCATCGTAAATGCCCTCAAGTGTGTCAGCTGAATATTCTGCATCAGCAGAAAATAACTCTAGCAATACATCTTTGGCGTCCTCGATCAGGCCGGGTGCTCTGCGTGCGCGCAAGCGCAACAATCTAAACACGGGTAAGTCTTCTTCGTGAATTGAGAACAGCACACCGTGGCTTTTTAATGCGGCATTGTGTTGATTCAATATGAAAGCGACTCGAACAGCACGCGGCTCATCAATGTCCGCAATCAAAAAGTCTGAGCGAATATGCAGTTCGCCGTTGTCCTCTTCGTAAAAACGCGCGGACTCTTCAATGTCTTCGTCCATCGCATCGTCAGGAACTTGAACATCAAAATGCTGGCTGATCCAGCGTTTTTCTTCAGGTGTGGGGGACTCTAAATCCACCCAAATCGGTTGAAAGCGTGAGAGTTCTTCGAGCGAGGAAATCTCTTCTTGAAACAGGCGGCCATTGGCCAGCGAAAAAATATTGAGCATGGCAATTCTCAGTGCGTGAATGGGCGGATGAAAAGTTTGGGTACGCTTTCGATTCCGCCAGGCCTGTTGCCGGTAAACCGAAAGCTACCAACTAGGGTAGGTTTCCAAGGAGTTTGCTCCGTGACAAATGAAGCGGTAATTATGGCATTGAGAAATGACTAATGAATCTGACTGTTAAAGTCTGCGGTTTATCTGGTGAAATTGAATGCATACTGAACTGACGCCCAGGCGTGAACTGGCATTGCTACTGACATTGGCTGGTATTCAATTCACCCATGTGGTTGATTTCATGATCATGATGCCACTGGGGCCGCAACTGACAGCCTTGTTTTCAATCAGTGATGCGCAATTTGGTTTGCTGGTATCGGCCTACACATTTGCCGCTGGTATTTCAGGTTTATTGGCTGCGTCGTTTGTCGATCGTTTTGAACGTAAGCGGCTTGTCTTGGTGCTTTACTTTTTGTTTGCGCTGACCACGCTGGGCTGCGCCATGGCGCCTACCTACGGTATGTTGATGCTGGCGCGAACGGCAGCCGGAGTGTTTGGCGGGATCTTGTCAGCCATGACGCAAACCGTGATCGGCGACGTGATTCCGTTCGCACGCCGTGGCCGCGCAACCGGGTTGGTGATGACGTCATTTTCTTTGGCTACCGTCGTTGGTGTACCCAGTGGCTTGTTTCTCGCTAACCATGCAGGCTGGCACAGCAGTTTCATCGCTATCGCGGTCGCATGCGTGTTGGTTGGTGCGATGGCCTTGGTGAGTTTGCCGACGCTGGACAAGCACGTGGCGCAGGCGCGGGGTCAAGATGTGTTGTTTGCTGTTCGCGGAGTATGGGCGGATCAAAACCACCGACGCGCCTTGGCCATGTCTTCCGCCATGATGTTCGCGGCCTTCACCGTGATCCCCTACATCACCATTTATTTGCAAAGCAATCAGGTATTGTTGCCGACTGAAATTCCCTTTATTTATTTAAGTGGCGGTGTGGTGACCTTGTTGTCCGCGCGTTGGATTGGCATACTGACCGACCGGGTCGGTAAGCGCAAAATGTTTCAACGCATGTTGCTGCTGTCCATGGTGCCTATGACCATCACCACCCTGATGCAGCCGCTACCTTTACCGGTGGTGCTGCTGGTGTCATCAGCCCTGTTTTTCTTCATGAACGCGCGCATGATCCCTGGCATGGCATTGTTGACTTCAGCTGCCCAACCGCAATTTCGCGGCGCATTCATGTCGTTGAACGGTGCAGTGCAGTCCATGTCCATTGGTTTAGCGACTTGGATCGGGGGCCTGCTGATACAGCGTAATCCTCAGGGCCAAGTCACGCATTACTGGCTGTGTGCGCTGGTCGGGGTGTCTGCCTCACTGTTGGCTTATGCATTGGCTCAGCGGGTCAAGATGCATACCTCTGAGCCAGGCCATGTAGCTGCTTGAAGGTGGGCGTGCACTCACATTTCCCTTTTTTCGATGAAGGACAGACCGCGGGGTTTGCTTTTTTTTCCAACAAGGTGCATAGTGGCGAAGACCTGTCACCGTTCAGGCATGTTGCCTGGGCGATTGCGCACAGGTATTTGTTTGGAGGCTTGGTATGAATTTAACGATCAGCGGTCATCATCTTGAAGTCACCCCTGCATTGCGAGGTTACGTCACCCAAAAATTAGACCGCATCATGCGTCACTTTGACCAAGTGGTCGATGTGCGCGTCTTGCTATCGGTAGAAAAGCAAAAAGAAAAAGAAGGTCGTCAGCGTGCAGAATGCAATATTCATGTCAAGGGCAACGATTTGTTTGCTGAAAGCGCCAGCCAAGACCTGTATGCAGCTGTCGATGACTTGGTTGACAAACTGGACCGGCAAGTCGTGCGACACAAAGACCGCATCCAAAATCACCAGCACCCCAGCATCAAAAGAGATATGTTGAATTGAAATTCAGTGTGTTGTGTGAAAACCGCCTGTCTGACAGGCGGTTTTTTTCATGAATCTTCTTTTTATTTAATCTAAAAGTAATAAATATTTACCCTAGCTTGACATTGAATCTAGGTGCATAATCAGCCCCCAATCATGAACAGACTCGCTGCCATTTTGCCCCCTGCCCAAGCGATTGTGCAGGTAGACGCCACCAGTAAAAAACGTGCTTTTGAGGAAGCCGGTTTGCTGTTTGAAAACCTGCACGGTCTTAACCGCGCCATGGTTGCAGACAGTTTGTTTGCCCGCGAACGACTGGGCTCTACCGGCTTAGGTTACGGCGTGGCCATTCCGCATGGACGTATCAAGGGCATGAAATATCCCCTGGCGGCGGTTTTTCTGTTGGCAGACCCGATTGGGTTTGATGCGCCCGATGAAAAGCCTGTGTCTTTGATGATTTTTTTGTTGGTGCCAGAAGCTTCCACCCAAAAGCACCTTGAAATTTTGTCGGAAATTGCTGAAATGCTGAGTGACAACGGTTTGCGTGACCAGTTGAAGCAAAGCCAAAATGCCGCCGAACTCCACCAGTTGATCTCCAACTGGCGATCTGTGCAAACTGTTTAATTTGCTTTCACTTTGAAACCTACCGCTGTCAGCGCAGACGTATTGTTTGAAGACTTTCGTCAGAAGCTGGATTGGCAATGGGTGGCCAGTCAAGATGCCACCGAGCGGCATTTCGATGAAGTCGCAGTGCGCATGGCACGCTCTGGCGCTGACTTGGTGGGTTACCTCAATTACATCCATCCTTACCGCTTACAGGTTTTGGGCGAGCGGGAAATCAATTATCTAACCCACGAAGACCCACTGATAGCTGAGCGTCGTATATCGCGCATTGTGACCTTGGTGCCGCCTGTGCTGGTCGTGGCAGACGCGCAGACGCCTACCGAGTCCTTGCTCACAATGTGTGAGCAGGCGCAAATACCCATGTTTGTCACTTCAGAATCGGCAGCCTTTGTGATTGACTTGTTGCGCGCATACCTTTCCAAGCATTTTGCCGACCGCACCACATTGCACGGTGTGTTCATGGATATTCTTGGGATGGGGGTGATGATCACTGGCGAATCAGGCTTGGGCAAAAGCGAACTGGGGCTGGAATTGATTTCGCGCGGCCATGGGCTGGTGGCAGACGACGCGGTGGACTTGTACCGCATCAACCAAACGACGCTGGAAGGCCGTTGTCCGGCTTTGCTGCAAAACTTGCTTGAGGTGCGTGGCATCGGACTGTTGGATATCCAGGCGATCTTTGGCGAAACAGCCGTGCGCCGCAAAATGCGTTTGAAGCTGATTGTTCATCTGGTGCGCAAGGAAACGTTGGAGCGAGATTACGACCGCTTACCGCATGAACCTCTGACCGAGATGGTGCTGGGCATTGCCGTACGCAAAGTGGTGATTCAGGTGGTGGCAGGTCGCAATATTGCGGTGCTGGTTGAAGCCGCTGTGAGGAATACGATTTTGCAGTTGCGCGGCATCGATACCTACGAAAAATTTGTGGGCCGCCACCGCGAAGCCATGCTGTCCAACCAGATCGATTGATCAGGCGTTTTTATGCGGGCAAGGGTTACGCTTGCAATGTGCGTACAAGCTCAATGCATGGTCGGATATTTCAAATCCTTTGGCGTGGGCAATGTCGTGCTGGCGTTTTTCAATTTCAGCATCAAAAAATTCTTCCACCCTGCCGCAATCCAGACAAACCAAGTGGTCATGGTGCTGACCTTCATTGAGCTCATAGACCGCTTTGCCACTTTCAAACTGACTGCGTGACAGCAAGCCGGCTTGCTCAAATTGCATCAATACCCGGTAAATGGTGGCCAGTCCAATGTCGGCACGTTCATTGAGCACCAAGCGGTACACGTCCTCGGCGCTCATGTGTCGTTGCCCGCTTTTCTGGAACAACTCCAAAACAGTGATGCGGGGCAGTGTGGCTTTTAAACCCGTATTTTTTAAATCACCTTTAGACTGCATATGACCTTTCGCAACCAGGGAGAGGGAGAGTCATGACCCATCGTTACAATGGTTTCATCATAGCCTGCTTATTCCCTACCATGACTCCCATGCATCCTCCACTGGCGCGCAGCTGCGGTCTGATCCTGCTGTCGTCGTTACTGACAGCCTGTGCCTTGGTGGACGACCCAGTCGCCCGAGCGATGCGTAAAGTCACGCCCTACCGCATCGAAGTTGTGCAGGGTAATTTTGTCTCCAAAGAGCAGTTGCAGGCATTGCGACCAGGCATGACCCGTTTGCAAGTCAAAGAAATTTTAGGCACACCCTTAATCACCAGTGTGTTTCATGCCGATCGCTGGGACTATGCATTCACCATACGGCGCAAAGGTACACAACCGCAGCAGCGCAAGTTATCGGTATTTTTTCAAAATGATGTGTTCCTGAAAGCAGAGTCTGAAGAATTACCCAGTGAATCTGAATTTGCCGAGCGCATTTCGGTACCCGAGGAACTTCAAAAACCACCACGTTTGCAAGCCACGCAGCAAGAACTTGACAAGTTTCGTCAATCCTCTTCCCCCTCCACACCTGTAGAGCCTGTGGACAACAACACGCAGCGCAAGCAGTACCCGCCGCTGGAATCTCCCGCCAGATAATTTGAAAGCTATGAGCAACCCTTCAGACAGCCCTATTTGCCAAATCGCCATTGCCGGTGCCAGCGGGCGCATGGGCCGAATGTTGATTGAGGCTGTGATACATGCCGAGGACACGCAGCTTTGTGGGGCATTGGACGTTGTTGGTAACTTGCATCTGGGCACCGATGCGGCTGCATTTCTTGGCAAGCCGGTGGGCGTGCAAATCACTGCCGATATAGATGCGGGCTTGCAAAATGCACAGGTGTTGATCGATTTCACGCGCCCTGAGGGCACCATGCAGCATGTGGCGGCATGTCGTCGGCTTGGAGTGCACATGGTGATCGGCACAACAGGCTTCACTGAAGCGCAAAAGGCTGAGATCAAAGCTGCCAGTCAAGATATCGCCATCGTCATGGCGCCCAATATGAGCGTGGGCGTGAACGTGACACTCAAGCTGCTGGAAATGGCTGCGAAAGCTTTAAGTGAGGGTTACGACATTGAAATCATAGAAGCTCACCACAAGCACAAAGTCGATGCGCCTTCTGGCACCGCGTTGAAAATGGGTGAAGTCATCGCCGAGGCACAAGGGCGCGCCTTGAAAGACTGTGCAGTCTATGAGCGCTATGGTCACACCGGTGAACGCGTTGCCGGCAGCATCGGCTTTTCCACCATCCGTGGTGGTGACATCGTGGGGGACCACACGGTGATGTTTGCCACTGAAGGCGAACGCATAGAAATCACCCACAAATCGGCCAGTCGCAGTACCTATGCCCAAGGCAGTTTGCGTGCGGCACGTTTTTTGGCACATCAGCGCAGTGGCTTGTTTGATATGTTTGATGTGCTTGGGTTGAATCAGCAGGGTCGCGCCGCGTGAGCTTGATGGACACGCTGTCGCAAGCAGATGGCTTGAGTCGTGTGGTCACGTTGTTATTGCTGTGTATGTCTGTGGCCAGTTGGGTGATTATTCTTTACAAAAGTTGGCTGTTGCAATCGGCCGTCAAGGACTTGGCTGTTTGCAAAGGACTTTTTTGGCAGGCAACGGACTGGAGCCAAGCGCATGCGCAGTGGTTACAAGCAGATCGCCAGGCCATGTTTGTGCCTTTGTTGCAAGCGATCAGCTTGGCGCCAAGTAACGGACTGGCCTCACAGCCTATGCTGCAAGACCAACTGACTCGCTCTTTGCGCGAAGCCTTGCAAGCAGTTCGCACCCGTTTGCAATGGGGCCAAGATGTGTTGGCGACCGTTGGTGCCACAGCGCCATTTGTGGGTTTACTGGGGACGGTCTGGGGTATTTTTCATGCGCTCACCAACCTGTCGGTAGCTGGGCAATACACCTTGGACAAGGTGGCACAGCCAGTCGGTGAGGCGCTAGTCATGACAGCCGCTGGTTTGGCTGTCGCCATACCTGCGGTGATAGCCTATAACCTGATGGGGCGACGCTTGGCACGCATAGACGCCGAACTCGAAGGCTTGGCCTACGACTTGCGGGCATTGGCGCCCAGCGTCACTGTCAAGCTAGGATGAGAGGCAAGCATGGCCTTTGGTGAATTTGAACCACGCCAAAACCATACGCCCATGGGTGACATCAATGTCACGCCCTTGGTAGACGTGATGTTGGTGCTGTTGGTCATTTTCATCATTGCAGCGCCGTTGATGACCAGCGGCTTACACATGGAGTTACCACAGGTTGATGTACCGCCGACTTCTGTCAAGACCACACAACTCAACGTCGCGCTCGACAGCACCGGTGAATTGACTGTCGATAGTCAGCCATTGCAAATCAACCAATTGGCGGCTGCTTTGAGCTTGCGCGCCCAAGCAGCCCAGGCCAGCGAGGTGCAACTCAGCATTGATAAAAACGTGCCCTACGGCAAGGTGGCAGAAGTGATGGCTGAAATACAAAAATCCGATCTGCACAGTGTGTCTATGGCGGTGCTGTCCGCAGCGCCTAAAATGCAGTCCAACTCCCCGACTGTGCGCAATTGAGCGCGCACGGGGTTTCTTATTGAACCCCATGCCATCTCATTCCCACCCATCCGAACCCGTCAGTGGCGAAGCCGCTCACACCGATTACCAAGCATCAGCGATTGAAAAGGCCGTGCAAGCTGCCTGGACGCGTGCAGACGTTTACCGTGTGACTGAAGACAAGTCGCGACCCAAGTACTACGCTTGTTCCATGCTGCCTTACCCCAGCGGGAAGCTGCACATGGGTCATGTGCGTAACTACACCATCAACGACATGCTCACCCGACATTTGCGCATGAAGGGCTTCAATGTACTCATGCCTATGGGCTGGGACGCGTTCGGTTTACCTGCAGAAAACGCTGCGCTGAAAAATGGTGTGCCGCCAGCCAAATGGACCTACGAAAACATCGCCTACATGAAGCAGCAAATGCAGGCCATGGGGCTGGCCATTGACTGGTCGCGCGAAGTCGCCACTTGCGATGCCAGTTACTACCGATGGAACCAGTGGTTATTTTTGAAGATGCTGGACAAAGGCATCGCCTACCGCAAGACCCAAGTGGTGAACTGGGACCCTGTGGACCAGACCGTGCTGGCCAACGAGCAAGTCATCGATGGCAAAGGCTGGCGCACAGGCGCGGTGGTTGAAAAGCGCGAGATCCCCGGCTACTACCTGAAGATCACCGACTATGCACAAGAGCTGCTCGACCATGTGCAAATCGGCAACCCCAAGGCCACCTTGAATGGCTGGCCGGACAAAGTGCGGTTGATGCAAGAGAACTGGATTGGCAAATCTGAGGGCGTACGTTTTGCGTTTACCCATGAGATTCGGGATGCTGCGGGTCAATTGATCCAAGACGGCCGCATGTATGTGTTCACCACGCGCGCCGACACCATCATGGGTGTGACGTTTTGTGCGGTCGCACCCGAGCACCCACTGGCGTTGCATGCGGCCGCGACCCAACCCGCCCTGGCGGCATTCATCGAAGAATGCAAAGCCGGTGGCACCACCGAGGCGGAACTGGCATTGAAGGACAAGGTCGGCATGGACACCGGTTTACAGGTGACGCATCCGTTGACGGGTGAGCAAGTGGCGGTATGGGTAGGTAACTATGTGTTGATGAGTTACGGCGATGGCGCGGTCATGGGTGTGCCAGCGCACGATGAGCGGGATTTTGCGTTTGCGTTGAAGTACGGGTTGGTGATTAAGCAGGTAGTCAGTGTTGGTGCCGCTGACATGACGGTATTGCGTTCGGATGGTGGTGCCGCTGCGGGGACTGCCCCCAGCGTACCCGCTATCGCTCATCAAGTGAAGGCTGCAGCATCGTTCGATAACCAAGTATGGAAAGACTGGTACGCCACCAAAGACGGCGTATGCCTCAACTCCGGCGTGCTTGATGGACTGCATTTCAAAGACGCGGTCAACAAAGTGTCCGCGCTAATCGCAGCGAAAAACCTGGGCGAGAAAAAAACCACCTGGCGTTTGCGCGACTGGGGTGTGAGCCGTCAGCGTTACTGGGGTACACCGATTCCCATCATCCACTGCGACGAGCATGGCGCGGTGCCCGTGCCGGAAAAAGACCTGCCAGTGGTGCTGCCGCAAGACTGTATTCCCGACGGTTCCGGCAACCCATTGCACAAACACCCAGGCTTTCACCAAGGGGTGGTTTGTCCGACCTGCGGTAAACCGGCACGGCGTGAAACCGACACCATGGACACCTTTGTCGATTCGAGTTGGTACTACATGCGTTATTGCGACCCGACGAATGCCGACAAGATGGTGGCTGATGGCAGCGATTACTGGATGCGTCAAGAAGGAGTGGCTAGCGGCGGCAGCGGTATGGACCAGTACATCGGCGGCATCGAACACGCTATTTTGCATTTGTTGTACGCACGTTTCTGGACCAAGGTGATGCGTGATTTGGGTTTGGTGAAAGTGGACGAACCGTTCACCAAACTGCTGACCCAAGGCATGGTGCTCAACCATATTTACTCGCGCAAAGGCGAAAAAGGTGGTGTTGAATATTTCTGGCCACACGAAGTCCAGGACCAGTATGACGCGACCGGTAAAGTGATTGGCGCGGTTTTGAAAGAAGCCAAGGGGAATTTGCAAGCCGGTACACCCATCGTCTACGAAGGCGTGGGTACCATGAGCAAAAGCAAGAACAATGGCGTGGATCCGCAAGACCTGATCGAGCGCTACGGCGCTGACACGGCGCGTTTGTACACCATGTTCACTGCACCTCCCGAGGCTACGCTGGAGTGGAATGATTCGGCTGTGGAGGGCAGTTACCGTTTTTTGCGTCGGGTATGGAATTTTGCGCACAAGCACCGTGCAGCTATTGCCCAAGGTATGGGGGTCGACAGAAGTCACCCTGTGGAATTCAGCAAACCTGCCAAGGCCTTGCGACTAGACATTCACAGCGTGCTCAAGCAGGCGAATTACGACTACGAGCGCATGCAATACAACACGGTTGTTTCTGCGGTGATGAAAATGCTCAACACCTTAGAAGATGCTGTGTTGAGCGACAGCGCGGAAGACTGCGCCGCATTGGCTGAATGCGTTTCTATTTTGCTTCGCGTGCTCTATCCGGTGTGTCCGCATATCAGCTATCACTTGTGGGGCGACTTAGGTTATGCGGCTTGTTGCGGTGATTTATTGGACGTGAGCTGGGCTGGCGTGGACGACAGCGCACTGGTGCGCGACGAGATCGAACTCATGCTGCAAGTCAACGGTAAATTGCGCGGCTCGCTGCAGGTCAGTGCACAAGCAGACAAAGCGGCCATCGAGCAGGCGGCGCTTGCAAGCGAAGCCTTTCAAAAACAGGCGCAGGGGGCTGCGGTGAAAAAAATCATCATTGTTCCTGGCCGACTCGTCAATCTGGTGGTCTGATGTCACAACCAACTGCTGATCAAAAGACGACTCGCCGCACGTGGCTTCATCAAAGCTTTCAAGCTGGCGCCGTCGTCATCAGCGCTGCATTATTGACGGCATGTGGTTTTGAGTTGCGAAAAGCCCCCGAGCTACCTTTCAAAACCATGTACACCAACTTTGCCGAGGCGTCGGTATTTGGGCAATTGCTCAGGCGCAATCTCAAAGCCCTGGGCAACATCGAAGTCATCATGGATGTGCGAGACATAGAACGCGCTGATGTGATTCTTGAAATTCTTGAAGAATTGCAGGAAAAAGTGATTCTCTCTCGCACCGCTACCGGCACTGTCAGAGAGTACACGCTGCGTTTAAGGGTTCGCTTCAAATTAAGAACCCGTGATGGTTTTGATTTGATACCCGCCGCGGACCTGGTGCAAGAACGTGAAATCAGCTTTAATGAAACCGCCGCTTTATCTAAGGAAGCTGAAGAGCAATTGCTGTACCGTGATATGCGTGCTGACTTGGTCCAGCAAATGATTCGCCGGCTGGCCGCCGCGCGCATGCCCTGAGCCCTGTTCATGCAAATCGCTGCTGCACGTCTTTCCGACCAACTTCACAAAGGCGTGCGCAGTCTTTATACCTTGCACGGTGATGAGCCTTTGCTGCTGCAAGAAGCAGCTGATTTAATCAGACTGACTGCGCGCAACCAGGGGTATACCGAGCGCCATGTATTCACTGTCATCGGTGCTCATTTTGATTGGGCAGAGGTGCAGGCCGCCGGTGCTTCTATGAGCTTGTTTGCCGACAAGTTGATATTGGATTTGCGTATTCCTTCTGGCAAACCCGGCAAAGAAGGCAGCATCGCTTTGCAGCAATTGGCACAAAGCGTGGCAGACAACGACGCGGTGCTGTTATTGGTGTCATTGCCAAGGCTGGATAAAACGGCTAAGAGCAGTGGTTGGTTCTTGGCATTGGAGGCCCATGGCGCGACGGTTCAACTCGATCCAGTCCATCGTGCCGACTTGCCCGCTTGGATTGCCCAGCGTTTGGCGCAACAGCAGCAGCGTGTGCGTGAAGGCGAAGAAGGCCAGCGCAGTTTGCAGTTTTTTGCTGACCGGGTTGAGGGCAATTTATTGGCAGCTCACCAAGAAATTCAAAAACTGGGCCTGCTGTACCCGCAAGGCGAATTGGCTTTGGAGCAGATAGAGCGCGCGGTCTTGAATGTGGCTCGTTACGATGTGTTCAAGTTGGGCGAGGCGGTGCTGGCCGGACAACATGGGCGTGTGCAGCGCATGATGGATGGCCTGCAGGCTGAGGGCGTGTCTGAGGTGCTGGTGCACTACACCTTGGCCGAAGATATTCGCAGCTTAAAGCGCGTCAAGGATGCAGTCGCTGCTGGCCGACCGTTGCCTCAGGTTTTGCGCGAGCAAAGAGTATGGGGGCTCAAGGAGCGATTGTTTGAGCGCGTTTTACCGCATATTTCTACGACTTCGCTTGATCGTTTGCTACAAAGTGCGCATCAGGTCGACGGCATTGTCAAAGGAATGAAACTGCCTGCTTGGCCCACAGACAACTGGCAAGCCTTATTGCGACTGGCATTGATGTTGAGCAAGGCATGTAACGCTCGCTGATTGTTTTTTCCGCTGATGCAAGGCTGTTTGCAAATCAATATTTGCACCTGTTGCTATCTCTGCCAAAATCTGAACATGAACGCACACACTATTTCCGATCTGATGTTGGTTATGGGTCAACAGGCCAAGCAAGCCAGCGCGACCATGGCCAAAGCCACAGCAGCCAGCAAAAGCGATGCATTACGCGAGCTCGCGCGTTTGTTGCGTGATGACACCCAGGCCTTGGTGGCCGCCAACCAAGAAGATTTACAGCGAGCCCAAGCCAACGGTTTGGACGGCCCCATGTTGGACAGGCTGAAACTCACGCCTGCTATTTTGGAAACCTGCGCTATCGGCTGCGAGCAATTGGCGGTCATGCCTGACATCATCGGCAGCATCTCCGGCATGACCCAACAACCTAGCGGCATTCGCGTGGGTCAGATGCGCGTGCCCATAGGCGTGTTCGGCATGATTTTCGAGAGCCGACCCAATGTCACCATTGAGGCTGCTTCGCTGGCCATCAAGAGTGGCAATGCCTGTATTTTGCGCGGCGGCTCAGAAGCATTGGCGTCCAACACGGCGTTGGCGCAACGTGTTCAACAGGCTTTACATACCGCCGGTTTGCCGCGCGATGCGGTGCAACTGGTGCCGACCACGGACCGTGAAGCTGTGGGCCATTTGATCGCTATGCCAGATTTTGTCGATGTCATCATTCCGCGCGGCGGCAAGGGTTTGATCGAGCGCATCAGCCGCGATGCCAAGGTACCTGTCATCAAACACTTGGACGGCAATTGCCACACTTATATCGACGATCCCTGCGATCTAGAGATGGCCATCAAGGTCACCGACAACGCCAAAACACAAAAGTACAGCCCCTGCAACGCCACCGAAAGTTTGTTGGTGGCGCGTGGAGTGGCGGCGGCATTTTTGCCGCGCATAGGACACATATTCGCCGACAAAGGGGTGGAGATGCGCTGCTGCCCCGAGAGCAAAGCCTTGCTTGTCGATGTCAAGGGCGCAGTGGTGAAAGATGCGCTTGAGCAAGATTGGTTCGAGGAATACCTTGCCCCCGTCATCAGCATCAAGGTGGTCAAAGATGTTGATGCCGCCATTGCGCACATCAACCACTACAGCAGCCACCACACGGATGCCATCCTCACGCTCAACCACGTCAACGGTCAGCGCTTTGTGCGCGAAGTCGATTCAGCCAGTGTGATGATCAACACCAGCACGCGGTTTGCCGATGGTTTTGAATATGGTCTGGGTGCTGAGATTGGTATTTCCACCGATAAATTTCACGCACGCGGCCCGGTGGGCATCGAGGGCTTGACCTCGCTGAAGTTTGTGGTGTTGGGGATGGGGGAAGTCAGGAGCTGAGCGTTGCTATTGCTGGCGATAGCGTGGCAATCAAAAGCAAAAACGCTAGGCAAGCGTTTCCCGTCATCATTAAGCCTGTCGCGCGCAGGCCCAATTAAAAGTCTGGTTTAGAAAATGAAACCCCCGTACCGTATAGCTTAGGCAAAGCTTGAAGACTATGGTTTGACACACAGTTACTTGTTTTGTATGCCTGTCACAAGCCCTTCGCTTGAAACTGTCAAAATCCCCCCCACCTCTTACACACACACGAGACAACAAGCCCCATGGTTCCCCACCTCATTACCGCACTGACCGGCCCCATCAACGAGCTCGAGCAGCGCATCATCGATTCCATGCCGGCTATCGAGCGCTGGTTTCGCTTGGAATGGATGGAGCACACACCGCCTTTTTATTCATCGGTCGATATCCGCAACGCAGGCTTCAAGCTCGCACCGGTAGACACCAACTTGTACCCCGGCGGCTGGAACAACCTCACACCCGAGATGCTGCCATTGGCAGTGCAAGCCGCCATGGCAGCGATAGAAAAAATCTGCCCCGAAGCCCGCAACCTGTTGCTGATACCCGAGAACCACACACGCAACACGTTTTACCTGAGCAATGTCGCGCAACTTGCGCGCATCTTCAATATGGCCGGACTGAATGTACGCATCGGCTCTATCAATCCCGACATCAAAGAAAATACATCCTTTGAACTGCCCAATGGTGACAGCCTGATGCTCGAACCCATCATCCGCAGTAAAACCAGACTGGGTTTGAAAGACTTTGACCCGTGTACGATTTTGTTGAATAACGATTTAAGCGCAGGTATCCCAGGTATCCTTGAAGACCTCCACGAGCAATACCTGCTGCCACCTTTGCATGCTGGTTGGTGTGTGCGACGTAAAAGTGTGCACTTTGCCAATTACGAGGAAGTGGCCAAACGATTTGGCAAAATGATAGGCATAGACCCTTGGCTGATCAATCCCATGTTCAGCCAATGTGGCGAGGTCAATTTTGCAGAAGGTGAAGGCATGGAATGCCTGACCACCAATGTCGACGCGCTGCTCACCAAAATCCGTCGCAAATACAAGGAATTTGGCATCCACGAAAAACCGTTTGTCATTGTCAAAGCCGACAACGGTACCTATGGCATGGGCATCATGACCGTGCGCGATGTCAAAGACCTGGAGGTGCTTAACCGCAAAACCCGCAACAAAATGAGCGTGGTCAAAGACGGTCAAGAGGTCAACCAGGTCATCATTCAAGAGGGCGTGCAGACCAACGAGCGCATCAATGACGCGGTGGCTGAGCCGGTGGTCTACATGATGGACCGCTATGTCGTCGGCGGTTTTTACCGGGTGCATGCTGAACGCGGCATTGATGAAAACCTGAACGCCCCCGGCTCCAGTTTCGTTCCTTTGGCATTTGAGCAAAGCGCTCACACACCACAGCCAGGCATGAAACCCGGAGCCAGTGCGCCTAACCGCTTTTACATGTATGGGGTGATTGCCCGTCTGGCCATGCTGGCCGCCAGTTATGAACTGGAAGCCACCGACCCGGACGCCGAGGTGTACGAGTAAAAAATAACTCGTTTGCTGCGTTGCAAAATCGTTAAACTTTGTGCTTCCTAGATTACCGGTAGGGCGGCAAATGTCGCTCGATGTTTTATGAGCGAAGCGATCAGCCAAGACCACCAGCAATCTTCGTTGGCTGGTTTGACATTGGGTGCCATTGGGGTGGTTTACGGGGACATCGGTACCAGCGTGCTGTACTCCGTCAAAGAAGTGTTTGGCTCAGGCCACGTGGCGTTTACCCCAGATAACGTTTACGGCATTTTGTCCATCTTTTTTTGGACGTTGACTTTCATTGTTTCCCTCAAGTATGTAACGCTGGTGCTGCGCGCCGACAACAATGGCGAGGGCGGTCTGGTGGCCATGCTGGCCTTGGCATCTTCCTCGGTGCGAGATAAACCGCGCTTGCGCAGCGTGTTGCTGGTAGTGGGTATTTTTGGCACTTGCTTGTTTTATGGCGACGGTGTGATCACCCCGGCTATTTCCGTGCTATCGGCCGTAGAGGGTTTGGAAGTCGTTTCCCCCACGTTTAAAAAAGCCGTTATACCTTTGACCTTGCTGATTTTGTTATGTTTGTTTGCCGTACAAAAACGCGGTACAGGCGGCATAGGCAAGTTCTTTGGTCCTATCACCATGGTTTGGTTTGCTGCAATCGCGGTGCTGGGGCTCTACCACATCGTTGGGCACCCAGAGATTTTGTGGGCCATCAGCCCGCATTACGCTGTC
>Ga0214921_10004659_pt1 | contig 19980 bp, 9 predicted proteins | sample LL1505_MetaG_FD_177992 | JGI IMG/M metagenome (GOLD analysis project Ga0214921, IMG submission 177992) | Freshwater microbial communities from Lake Lanier, Atlanta, Georgia, United States - LL-1505 | ecosystem: Environmental > Aquatic > Freshwater > Lake | place: USA: Georgia | collected 2015-05-28
GCCAGTGCCATTTGCTCAGTTGCCACCAAAGATTGGATGGTTTCGCGAATCTCCGCAGGGCTAAAACGCTTGATGGTTTGGGCGTTCAGCAATCCACCAACGGCGGCCTGGTTCATCAATTCTTGAATAAGTGTCATAGCAAAGCTCCTGCTTAAAGTGTCAGAAAGTTTCCGCCAATGAGGGATTTCATTGCCGGTTTGTAGAGGGTTAAGCAAGAGGAGTGCCAGATCTTTTCTTCATAATCCAAGTTTTAATCTGTCTTGTATATGCAACTAGCTGAACTCTTCACCACCTGCGAACAACTGCAACAAGCTGGCAAGGCTGAAGAGGCACTCAACACGTATAAGACTTGGCTTGACACATCCACCGACCCGAACCGCTTTATGGGTTGGTTCAATTACGGGTCTTTGTTGCAGTCGACCGGCGATACGCCAACTGCTGAAGGCGCCTATAGGCAATGCTTATCCGTTCAACCACGATTTCCGCAGGCGTTGATTAACCTTGGACTGACTCTTGAGAAACTAGGGAAACGTGATGAAGCTTTGCAGCAATGGGCTTCTTTAGTAAGTCAGCGCTACCTTCAAGATGCGCCGCCCACAGACATGATCACCATGGCGCTCAACCATATTGGACGCGTGCAAGAAGAGCTCAAACAATACGACTTGGCAGAACAAGCACTAGAGCAAAGCTTGGCGCTAGACCCCAAGCAAACCCCTGCCCTGCAACATTGGATCCATATTCGCCAAAAGTCTTGTGCTTGGCCTGTCTATAAACCGCTGCCCAACATCACGCAAAACGCTATGTTGATGGCTACCTCGCCCTTGGCAATGTTGGCTTTGACGGACGACCCTGTGCAGCAGTTGTTGACCGCTTTTGCTTTTGTGGAGCGTACTTACAGCTTTAAAGAAGAGTTTTTAAGTAAGGGACGCATATATAACCACGCGAAGTTGCGTATCGGCTTTGTGTCTGGCGACTTGTGTGTGCATGCGGTTGGCTTGCTTTTGGCGGAACTGATTGAAGGTATAGACCGCAACAAGCATGAAGTAGTGGCGTATGACTTCAGCCCAGAGGACGGAACCGCTCATAGAGCGCGACTTAAGAATGCGTTTGACCATGTACGGTCTATTCATACTTTGACCGATAGACAAGTTGCTGAGCAGGTCTTGGAAGATGAAATTGATGTTTTGATAGATTTGCATGGCTTGAGCTCAGGAGCAAGGCCAGGTATTTTTGCTTTACACCCAGCGCCTAAGCAAGGGACTTACTTGGGTTTTATTGGCACTACTGGGATGCCTTGGTTTGATTTTGTGATTGCAGACCGGTACGCCTTACCTCCGGAACTTGCGACTTATTTCACAGAAAAACCGCTTTATGTAGAGGGAAGTTTTATTCCCCTGACTCGTGATGAAGCGCCTGTTCGCGAGGCCTCTCGTGCCGAGTTTGACTTGAGCGAAGAGGCCTTTGTGATGGCTGCATTTGGTAATGTTTACAAAATTACGCCTGAGATGTTTGCTACTTGGATGGGGTTGTTAAAAGAAATACCAAGTGCGGTGCTGTGGATCATTGACGACAACCCCACCACGACTGCCAACCTGAAGGCGCATGCCGTTGCTGCTAATGCAGACTTGAAGCGCATTCAATTTACACCACGCGCCACGCATATTGAATACAAAGCCAAGTTGAGGTTGGCAGATGTATTTTTAGATACGTTTCCTTATAACTGTGGTTCAACTACTAATGATGTGGTGCAGGCTGGCGTGCCGATTGTGACTATGAGTGGCAGGACATTGGTTTCTCGAATGGGGGGGTCGATATTGCAAGCCACAGGGAAATCTTCAGACCTAATTGCAAATTCACATGGTGACTACATAGCTAAGATAAAAACTTTGTCTGAAGTTGCCAAATCAACTGATTACTATCCATCCAAAAATAATGTTTGGAAGTTTCCTTTTTAAGGTTTTTGCCCAAATTTATTGTTCACGTAGACATTTGAACCGAAGTTATTTTCAACCCCTTGCTTAAAGATTTAGGTCGCCCACCCTTTGCACCATTCACCCTGGCAGCAACAGCCTTCGCTTCGGTCTTCGCCCTATCTGCTAACTTGACGCGTTTATCAACTCGTAAACTAACGCCCCCCAATGTAAATAAATGTAAATACTGTAAAACTCGCTAAAGTTTTCCCAGTTCGCGTTTCGACTGCTTAAGCTTGCATCAAACCGCCTTTTTTATTTGGCGCGCTGACAAACATCTACCCATTCAAAGGAAAAGATATGCAAGTGAACACCAACATTCCAGCTTTGGTTGCGGCAAACGCCATCAATTTGGCAACCCAGCAGGCGGCTCAGGCTAGTCAGCGGATCAGTACGTCGATGCGGGTCAATTCTTCGGCGGATGATCCTGGCTTGATGTCTGTCATGAATTCCACCAAAGCAAGGATTGCCTCTTGGTCTAAGGCAAATGACAACATTTCTAGTTCGAGCGCCATGTTGACGGCGATGAACAGTTCGCTTGCCTCTATTTCTGATTTGCTCACCAGAATGCGGGCTTTGGCGGTAACTTCTGCTTCAGCCAATTCAGATGCTCAAGCAGTCGCCAATCAAGCTGCTTTTGCAACCTATATGACTCAAATTGACAACGTAGCTGCTTCTGCCAAGTGGAATGGGATCTCCCTGCTAAGCAGTACGTCTGGTGCTGGTAGTACACCCGGAACGGTTGTCATACAAACTGGAATCGACGTAGGTAACCAGTTGACAGTCAATTTATACAATGCTACCACCGCCAAGTTAGGTGACACCACTAGCGCGGGTACGCTGCTTAGCGCCCAGGCCCTCACCACGGCCACTACCGCTGCAAGCGCCATCACCCAAATAGACAAAGCCATCACCACCATTTCAAGCTACCAAACCACCGTAGGCGCTACGCAAAACGTCATGGCTAACCAATCGGGATTCAATACCAGCATGTCCACCGCTAGCAATACGGCTTATGCCAATCTCACTGGCGCAGACATTGCAGCAGAAACGGCCAATCTTGCGGCCGCCCAAATTCGACAAAACAGCGCGAGCGCCATGTTGGCGCAATCTAGCCAGATGACAAAAGATATGGTGACTACTCTTTTGCGCCAATTTACCAATTGATTAAATTTCCAGTACATCTGTATTCGTCAGGACTTCTGAAACCTTTAGGGCGTAAAACAATTATTTTTATTTAAACGCTCAAGTTATGGGCGAGCATGTCGAATCTTCCGAACATGGAGGATTGTTTGGATGCTCGTTGAAAGATTTGATTTAGCCAGGCTGCAGCCAGACAGCCGCGTGGCAGTCTTGAACACTTTACAAATTGGCGACTCCCTCTTCTTTGCCGAGCACAAAGAAGCCCATAGCATGCGCGCTTTGTCTTATTACTTTTTACGCACCCGTAACCTTGGGTGGCGGTTTACGTTTAGGAAGATTGATAAGGGCTGGCGTTTAATTCGTGTGCAATAGTAACTAAATTTAACTAAATTTAACTAATTTGATTGATAATACGTTCCAAATGCATTGGAATGTAATAAAAGTAAAACCTGTAGCGCCCTTGGCATTAAGCGTTCGCCGATGGCACTGTCGGAACAGTGCAGTTTGAGCAAAGTCACCTCACTGGGGTTTTTGCATCATTAAAAGATCCGCGTTTTTTCCAACAAGTTCATATTGAAAATGGTGCTGTTGCTTGGCCAGGCAATATAGATCTAGCGCCTGATGCCATGTACTCGGCTATTTAATCATCTGGTGAATGGGTACTTCGTTAAAACTTGTGGTTCCAGAAAAACCAATTACTTCAACAAAGCCAACACAGACTGTGACGACTGGTTCGCTTGCGCCAACATCGCTGTTGCCGCTTGCGAGATGATTTGCGACTTGGCCAGGTTAGTGGTTTCTGTTGCGTAATCAGCGTCTTGAACACGGCTGCGTGATGCAGACATGTTCTGGTTCATGATGGTCAAGTTAGATACCACTTGGTCCAAACGGTTTTGGAATGCACCTAATCGAGCTTGGCTCAAAGACACACTCTTCAAAGCTGCATCCAAAGCGGTGATAGCTACTTGAGCGCCAGCTTGCGTTGTGATGTCAATCTTGGAAACTTTTACACCGTTATCAACGCCGCCAAAAGTACCAGTCTTGAAACCAAGCAATGCAAAGTTGGCGTTACCGTCAGAACCACCTTCTACTGTGAAAGACTTATCTGAAGACAAAGTTACACGGGCGTAAGTGGTTGCGCTAGTGATCGCAGAAACACCAACAGCACCACGAGTCGCACCATTATTTCCAGTGGTATCAGCAGAAGCCCCGCCAGTTGCACCGATAGAGGCGCCCGTAATACCCACGGTAGTAGCAGAGATATTGTCATCTAGCCCAAGAGAAATATTTCTTCCATCAGCAGCTGTAAGCGTCAAACCACGACCGTTATCTGTCGCAACAACGCCAGTTTGTCCTTGTTGTGCATTGATTAAGGCAGCAACATCTCCACGGGTATAACTACCAGCAGTTAAAGAAGCCAAAGATACTGTTACACCATTAACGTATAGATTCTTAGCTGAAACAGTTTGCGAATTATCAAAGCTCGTTCCAGAAACAACGTTAGCTGCAGCAGTAGCAGTCACACCAGTAGCAGCAGAAGATTTATTGATAGCAGCAGCAATCGCAATCGCACTTGCACCCTTGGCAGACGAAGTAATAGCAGTAGTTGTACCTGCAACAAAGCCTGCCGAAGATGTATCGTCAGCAGTAGAAGCAGCAACAATCGACGTTCCATTGATACGCAAAGTACCAGCTTGCAATAAACCAGTGGTCAAAATATCAGGAGCAGCAGTAGCAACAGCGCGATCAGTTGTTGTAGCTACCGATGTATTAGCAGCAAAGGTACCAGTAGTTAGTCCAGCAGAACGAATATCACCATTGCTGGAAGTGCTTATAACAATGGGGCTGCCGTTTGCACTACTCAATTGATAGGTGCCAGAGACCATAAAGCGCACAGCAGTGTTAGCCGTATTGTTAGTGCCAAATATTTTTTGTAAATTGGACGCGGTCAGCGTTGTACTAGAACCTGTACCAACATAAATGTTTCCACTGGTTGAATTCAACATTAGCTTGCCAGGGTTTGTCGTTACGTCAACAGACAAGCCGTTGATACCAGCCGCATTGATAGCTGTTTGAAACTCAGTCAAATTAGCCGTTGCGGCTGTCAAAGTTGCGGGCAAAGTAATGGTCTTGCCATTAATCGTAAAAGTATCCGAGGGAGCACCATATCCAACAGCAGTAGTGGCATTACCTGCTAAGGCGTCGCCCATACGTTTTGCAACAAAACCACCCAAACCGGTGCTATTGGCATTAAGTGAGCCTCCATACACCAATACGAAATTGCGGCCATCATCGGCAATCAGATTGACACCTTTATTGATATCGCCAGTATCAACAGCACGCACTCCTGTTTGCTGGGTAATGTTATTGATGGCTTTTACGACTGATGCACGGTCCAGGCCTGCGTCACCGACAGTGACAATATTTTCAGTTGCGAGCCCATTGATAAAAATTGAACCATTTGTATTTGCCACCTGCATAGCCGCACCAGTCAAAGTAGTAGCACCAACAGTTGCCGTAACGCCTGTTTGCGCAGAAACTGCATTGATAGCAGCAACCTTAGCGATTGCACTAGATGATTTATAAGTACTTGACAGAGTGTCATCTGCCGAATTACTAGCACCCACTTGAATACCATTGATTATCAAATCACCTGCAGCAATTGGCTTGACTGTATCGCCGGCTCGCGTACCAGTCACAATTTTTGTTCCTGTACTAAACACAGTGCTACTACTGTTAGTAGTTGCATAGTTAGCTACAGGGCCAGTTCCGTTCTTGCCACCGTAAACCAGTATCAAAGATTCAAAACTAAGATCTGGGTAAATGCTGTTATTTGGTCCTTTCACAATATCGATCACCCCAGCACTTATAGCTAGGGGGTTTGAAAGCACCAATGCTTTGTTCGCCACAATTTTGTCAACAATAGCGTCGGAATGGTCGAAAGCGACCACACCAGGAATCACTTGCCCTAGAAAAGTAACAGGCCCAGAACAATCGTTCGACACAACAATAAGTTGCTGCTCTGCTTGCTGAGATGCACCAAATCCAGTAGCAGTCAAAGAAGCACGTGAACCCAAACCAATGTCCTTAGTCTGAGCAGAGTCAATAGACATCGTCATTTGCTGATTAGCACGTACGTTAGTTTGCAACTTGATATTGCCAGCAGAACCGTCAAGTAAGTTAATGCTGTTGAAGTTAGTTTGTGTAGCAATGTTGTCGATCTGTTGTTTCAACTGATCAATTTCCAACTGAGAAGCAATACGGTTGTCTGCGTGAAAAGATCCGTTACCCGCTTGCACAGCCAATTCACGCATACGTTGCAACATGTCGGTCACTTGACCAAGAGCGCCGTCTGCAGTTTGAGCCATTGACAAACCGTCGTTAGCGTTACGAATAGCCGCAGCAAAACCGCGGATGTCTGATGTCATGCGGTTAGAAATGGCTAGGCTAGCGGCATCGTCTTTAGCGTTGTTGATACGCAAGCCAGTCGACAGGCGCTGCATAGAAGTTTGCAGTGCGCGGTCCACGTTGCGCATGGAACTTTGCGCAGCAAGGGCTTTTACGTTGGTGTTGATAGTCGACACGATACTTCCAAAAGACAATTAATTTCTGCAGGTTTACAGAATCTCAATCTACTTAAAGAATCGACTTTTTTGCTACTTCCTTTATTAAAAAAATAATTAAAAAATAAAAAACAGGCCCAAAGGCCCGTTTTATTGAATACATAGGTATGAATAAATAAAGAACTGGATTAATTAATACCAAAAGAAAATGTGACGACCGGTTAGCTAAAGCCAAAATCACTGTTGATGCTAGCGAGATAATTTGCCGACTAGCCGCGTGATAGAAATTAGGTGCTGGAGTAAATATCACTCGGTGGCAACCCTTGGCTATATCTTCGATACATTTCTAAATAAGCATTTTCAATATGGCGCGTGTTACCAACCGGATCAAACAATGCGGTTGATAACCTATTCTTTTCTAACTTTTCTTTAATAAGTTTTAATCTATCTGGATCAGTGGCTAAGCTAATGGCTAAGTTTCTATACTCATTTGCTGTGTATGTAATTAACTCAGGTAGCTCTATATGCTTTAAAGCCGAGTAACACATTCGAGCACTGATAGCATTACCGACCTTGGTTATTACAGGTGTTCCCGCCCAGAGTGCATCAACCGCAGTAGTCCCAGCGTTATAGGGCCAAGTATCCAAAAACAAATCGGCGAGTTTGTAACTAGCTAGGTATCGACTGATCCTGTTTTTTTCTTGCTCTATTGGAACAACCTCACGATCAGTGAATATTAATCGTTCACTGGCAATGCCACGTATCTGAGCTTCTTTTATTAAGTTTTGAATTGCTGATTCGTTTGGTTTTAGTAGCCACAAAACACTACCTGGAACAGCCTTGAGGATTTCCATCCAAATATCAAAGACATCTGGGTTAAATTTCTGGCATCCGTTTTGACAAGTAAATACAAAACCAGTCTCAGGCAGTCCGAACTGCGATCTATATAAAGGTTCATTGCTGACCTCTCTTTGTCGATCGTAAGTAGTTAGGCTTGGAACAAAAGCAATCTTCTCACTGAAGTAAGGACGATTGTCTTGAGATACACCATATGAATCTGAAAGGAAGTAATCAATATATTGAGCTCCCGATGATCCGGGATAGCCTATATTCATTACCTGTATTGGAGCAACTCTAGCTGCGAATACCCCTAAACGAGCGTCCGTTGTATGCGTATTTAGATCAATCGCAATATCTATTTTTAAATCACGTGATAGTTGAACTAACTCTAAATCAGATAAGTCACGCGCATCAACCCAATGATCAAAGGCCACTTTGAGCCTGTCCTTCATAGAGTCACTTATAGACTTGAAAGAAAAGGCAATTAACTCAAACTTACTTCTGTCATGATTTTCTAACTGCTCAGCCAACCAAATAGAAGCCGGGTGATAGTAGAGATCGGCTGAATAGTAACCAATTCTCAACTTGCCATGATGCGGCGGATTCGAAATTTCACCAAGAGCATTATTTTTTGGGAATTTAGTATCAACTAGTTTTGTAGATGTCAAATAATGCAACTTTGGGTTATCAAATAAAACAAGTGATGAAAATGGGATTATCACTGCTTCATTATTTAAAATTTTTGATTCAATTAAAAGTATACTTTGGGTTAAATCACCCCAATCACAAATAGCTAATCTCTGGAATACGATTGTTCCAAGCAAATGCTCCAAATTTGGATTTAAAGAAAAAGCCTTCTCATAGCTTTCAAGTGCTAGATTAAATTGCTTAAGCTGTTGCAGAGCAGCTCCACGGTTTAAGTAAGCTCCGGCATAGTCTGCTTTAATCGATATGGCCTTTTCGTAATTTTCAATTGCAGAATTTAGTCTGCCCAGCTTTTCGTAAGTATTGCCTAGGTTAAAGAAGACCTCTGCCCTATCTGATTTAATGATGATTGCTTTCTCGTAACTTTGAATTGCAGCATTAAATTTTCTCAGTTCGTGTAGTGCAATTCCTTGGTTGGAATAAGCTATATGACTTTTGGGATTTAAATTGATTGCCAACTCGTAACTATTTAGTGCCTCGTTAAATTGACCCATCTCTTGAAGCGTATCCCCTAATCCGATGTAAGCAACTGTAAAGTCTTGTTTTAAATTTATTGCTTTTACAAAACTTTCAAGAGCTGAACTAAATTCTTTAAGCTCATGTAGAACCAATCCTTGATTGAAATAAGCATCTGCCAATTCTGGATCTAGCATGATTGCTTGTTTGAAACTTTCAAGAGCGGAACCATATTTTCTAAGTTCTCTTAAAGTATTTCCTCGATTGCTATAAGTGACCGAATGTTCCGGATCAATTTCAATCGCACGGTTGTAACTGGTCAATGCTTCATCCAAACGCCCGAGTTCCTTAAATACATTTCCACGATTGTTGTAAGCGTCTCTAAAGTCTGGCTTTAAATTAATCGCCGAATCAAAACAAATAAGTGCTTCATTCAACCGATTTAGATCTTGCAAAACAATACCTTTTAAATTATAAGATTGATAAAATCTTTGGTCAGCCAAAATAGATGCATCAAAACTATGAATAGCTTCCTCATATTTTTTTAATTCCCTTAGGGCTAGCCCACGGCTGTAATGCGCCTCTGTAAAAGATGCATTTATTTTTATTGCTTCATCAAAACTAGAAATGGCTTCTTCAAACTTGAATAGTTGATGCAGACAAACTCCTCTATTAAGGAATGCATCTTTCATATCTTTATTGATAAGAACAGCCTTGTCGTAACAAGTAATAGCATTTTCAAATCTCTTAAGGTCTTTAAATGTATTTCCGAGATTTGTTAAAACAGTAAAGTTATTAGCATCTAATTTCAAGGCTAGTGATAGCAATTCAATTGCTTTTTCATATTCGCAAGTCTGCAAGGCAATTGTTCCTAATAACTGAATTGCATCGAAGTGATTAGGATTTAATTTCAATATGTCTTCATATATTTTTCTAGCTTGTGCATATTTACCCGCCTTGTGTAGGGCTAGACCTTGGTTTAGTTTTATTGAACTTTGATTTTTTTGAAATTTTGGGTTCACGTTAGTATTTAATTTAGGTAAATGTATGATTTTAGTGCCAACATATAACGAGTTAGGTGCAGGCATTCACTTGGAAATTTTTTTCAAGATATAAAAAAACGGGCCCGAGGGCCCGTTTTTGCTTAACACCGAAATATTTACAAGTTAGAAGTTAATTTACTTCAACAAGGCCAACACAGACTGTGACGACTGGTTCGCTTGCGCCAACATCGCTGTTGCTGCTTGCGAAATGATTTGCGACTTGGCCAGGTTAGTGGTTTCTGTAGCATAATCAGCGTCCTGAACACGGCTGCGTGATGCAGACATGTTCTGGTTCATGGTGGTCAAGTTAGACACCACTTGATCCAAACGGTTTTGGAATGCGCCTAAGCGCGCTTGGTTCAAAGAGACACTCTTCAATGCAGCATCCAAAGCGGTAATAGCCACTTGAGCACCAGCTTGTGTAGAGATGTCAATTTTGGAAACTTTCACGCCGTTATCAACGCCGCCGAAAGTACCAGTCTTGAATCCAAGCAATGCAAAGTTGGCGTTACCGTCTGAACCACCCTCTACGGTAAACGTTTTGTCTGAGGACAATGTAACTCGCGAATAAGTTGTTGCGCTTAAAGCGGCGGTAGTTGCGACAGAGGAAACCGCACTGGTTGAGGTCATACCAATTGATCCAGCTGAAATACCAACTGACTCAGCAGATAGCGCACTAGTTAAACCTAATGAAATATTTCTTCCATCATTAGCAGTAAGTGTCAATCCGCGACCGTTGTCAGTAGCAACAACACCAGTTGTACCTTGTTGTGCATTCACCAGAGATGCCACATCTCCACGCGTGTAACCAGTAGTCAATGAAGAAAGTGCAATAGTCACTCCATTCACATAAAGGTTACCAGCTTGAACAGTAGACAAAGCAATAGTAGTATTGTTAAAAGTGGTCCCTTTAACTATGTTTGGTGCAGCAGTTGCAGTCACACCTGTTGATGAAGTTGATTTGTTGATGGCCGCAGCTATTGAAATAGCACTTGCACCTTTTGTAGATGATGTGATTGCAGTAGAAGAGCCAGATACATATCCAGCAGAGGATGTGTCGTCAGCTGTTGTAGAAGCCACAATTGAGGTTCCATTGATACGTAGGGTACCTGCTTGTAACAAACCAGTAGTTGTTGTGCTTGGAGCGACGGTAGCAACGCTTCTATCAGTAGTAGTTGCTACTGATGTATTGGCGCTGAAAGTTCCAGCCGTTAAACCTGCCGTGGTTAAATCGCCATTACTTGTACTGCTAACAGTTATCGGTCCATTCGTAGAACTTCCAAGCTGGTAAGTTCCAGTTGAAGTTTGAGCAACGTTAGCTGACCTATATGCATTACTAATAGTAAAGTTTTTCAAGTCAGCAGCACTAGTTACATTCACATTGCCACTTGTAGAAGCAAGTTGGATTCCCCAATTAGAGCCTACTGCGACAATTGAAGCTGTAACACCAGTTTGTGATGTTTTAGTATTGATCGCAGAAACTATAGTACCTTGTGTTTCCGAGGTAGCTGCAGAGGTGTAAGCCAATACGCCGTTGATTGTCAACTTATCGCCTACTGCGGTAGAAGCCGCTGCTGTAGAGCTAGACTGACCAATGTTAGGAGCTAAGGTAACACCAAAACCAGAGAGACCAGTGTTTAAACTAGAAAGACTGCCATTGACTCCATACTGAAGAGTAATATTTCTTGCATCGTCAGCAACTAAAATCACACCTTTATTAATATCACCCGTATCAACCGCACGAACACCTGTTTGAGCACTGATATTATTGACCGCAGTAACAACAGCTGCACGGTCAAGACCTGCATCAGACACAGTTGCAATGGTTGCTGTTGAAACACCATTGATAACCAGAGTACCACTTGCGGTACCCACAACCATTGCTGATCCTGATACCTGAGTATTTCCAACAGAAGCTGTAACACCAGTATCAGCAGAGGCCGCATTAATTGCAGCTACTTTAGATATTGCACTGGATGATTTATCACTAAAAGATACATTGTCAGAGGTTGCCTGGGTAGACCCTACTTGAGTACCGTTGATAACTAAGTCTCCAGCCGCCATATTTTTAGATATACCAGTGACAGAACCCTTAACAACTTCAGTACCAGCAGCAAACGTAACGCCATTGCTTTGTCCAGTAATTGCAGCAAGTGCTGCGACATCGCCTTTTCCGTATTGGCCACCAAAAGTTAATGTCAAGGTTCCAGCATTATTGGATATGTCAGTTAATCCCAAAGCTTGGGCTGATGCGCCTGCCAATATGCTTGCCTTTGCTGAAACAATTGCGGCACCAACATCTGAGATAGCTGTACTGGCTAATACTCCAGTAGCAACGCCCAAATATGTCACAGCGCCAGTATTGGTAGCTGGTCCTGCAATCAGAACAGTTTGAGTTTCTGCGGTAACACTTTCAGTTCCACTGAATCCTGTGGCAGTCAATGAAGACCGAACACCCAAACCAATGTCTTTAGTCTGAGCAGAGTCAATAGACATAGTCATTTGCTGGTTAGCACGCACATTAGTTTGCAACTTGATGTTGCCAGCAGAACCATCAAGTAAGTTAATGCTGTTAAAGTTGGTTTGTGTAGCAATATTGTCGATCTGTTGCTTCAACTGATCAACTTCCAACTGAGAAGCAATACGGTTGTCTGCATTCAAAGAACCGTTACCCGCTTGCACAGCCAATTCACGCATACGCTGCAACATGTCGGTCACTTGACCGAGGGCGCCGTCAGCAGTTTGAGCCATTGACAAGCCGTCGTTAGCGTTACGGATGGCAACACCAAAACCGCGAATGTCTGAAGTCATGCGATTAGAGATGGCTAGGCCAGCTGCGTCATCTTTAGCGTTGTTGATACGCAAGCCAGTCGACAGGCGTTGCATAGAGGTTTGCAAGGCTCTGTCCACATTGTTCATCGAACTCTGTGCAGCCAATGCTTTTACGTTGGTGTTAATAGCTACCATGATGTTTCTCCTAAAAAGTCATCACTAAGGGTTGAAAGAAGAAAACACGAATTTGTTTCCCTCATGGCTGATGATTCGTCAGTCTTAAAAAATACTTTAATTAATATTGACAAATTGTTTCAAGTCAGTGCGTTATGCAACATGCCTTTGAGGGCATCAATGCTGTGCGCAATGCGAATGACTGCGTCATTCGGTATTTTGCGAATGACTTCGCCTGTATCGGTGTTCTTCACCAACACCACGAAACTGCCTGAAGTGTTTTGATCGATAGCGAAATTGAGGTTTCGTCCACCATCGCGCATCGTTTCGTTCAGTCTGGCGATAGATTCATCTAAGTTCGCCTTGAGTTTTTCCATGTCTACTTTGATTTCTACAGGCTTGGGCGCCTGCACCTTGGGTGCAGCAGGCTCGGTCCTAACTTCATGCGCTGTAGAAACTGGAGCAGGCATGACAACGTTCGGCTGCGCTACGGATGTAGGCACCGGACTGTTTCCGCCTTGAATTTCTGAAAGCATAGGTTTCTTCCTTTCACCTCGGACAATGTGTCAAAGGGTTTCCATGTTTTGCTATATCGGAAGGAAGAAAAGGAACTTTAGCCACGACATGCAAATATTTGCATGCGCGGCTAAAAATATGAAAAAAGAAACCTAAAAGTATTAACTTAGGTCAATTTTTTCCAGTCAAGCTGGCCATCATGCCGTCAAAAGTTGCCTTGAGGCTGGTCTTCTGTGTATTGACGCCACCCACTATGCTGTCCATCTTAGAGAACTGGGTTTGGTAACGTTTGAGCATGGCGTCCAAGCGGGTTTGTAGCTTGGTCAAGTCGTCTTTGTACTTGGTGTTTTGCGTGTTGGCAGATTCGCTTTGCGTCAGCAATGCGCCTGTGTTACCCAACATTTTGGTTAGCTTTTTGAATGCGTCGCCTGCAATACCTGCGTTTTCAGTGCTCAGGGCTGAAATACCATTCTTGTTACCGGTGAAGGTTTTAACTACGTCGTCGTAGTTATTTGTCAAGGCGGTGTCTAGCTTGGTAGCATCTACAGACATCACGCCTGATTGGTCTAGGCTGATGCCTAGTTGCCATAAGGCGCTCACGCTGGTGCCAGGTGTGCTGGATGACGCTGTGAACATGCCACGCAATTGCTGCTTGATAGACCGCAGTGTCGAGTCACCCACCAAAGTCGCACCATAGGTGGGCAATGTTGATTTGGTATCAGACACCTCTTTAAATATAGAAATGGCGTCGTTATAGGATGTGACCAATGCGTTGATTTTGTCTTTGATGGGCGTGTTGTCACGCGTCAATGTGACGGAGGCAGCAGAAGTAGTCAGGCCTTTGAGGTTGATAGTCAAACCTGGCACCACGTCTGTCAGCGCATTATTGGTTCGAACGTAGGTAATGCCGTCTACCTTTACTTTCGCGTCTGCTGCGGTTTGGTTGGTGGCATTGGCTGGGTTAAATGCCACACTAGAAATAGCCGCACCATTCGCGTCCTGGGCAGAATAACTAAACACATTGGTAGCACCCACTTGGCCAGTCAAAATAATTTGATAGGGGTTGCTGGTTCCGTCCCCCGTATTAACAAGTTGTGCAGTCACACCATTGGCAGATGCGTTGATGGCATTGACTATGCCTTGGGGTGTATCTTGCCCTGCAGCAACGGCTAATTTTGGTGCTGCACTGCTCATGACAAATGCAGGGGTTACTCCAGCCGTGGTGCTGGTGAAGGTTAAATTACCTGTGCCGTCCGATACACCTGCGCTAAAGCCAGTCAAAGTCCCGCTAACAGTGCCTTTGGGCGCTGTGGTGGAAGACGTAGCGTTGCCCGCCAAGCCAGAAAATGCAGTGGCAACTTCTGCAGCGGTTGTGGCCGAGCTTGCTTTGTAGGTTAGCCCTGCAACTGTCACCGACTGCCCTGCCAATAGCGGTGTGAAGCTCACTGCTGCAGTTTGTCTTGTGCCAGTATCCGCATCTCCGGTGCCTGCCACCGATGTCATGGTGGGCTTTGCGCCTACATAGACAGACACGCTCATAGCTAAGCCGCCATTGAGAGTGGTGGTGGGTGAAGCAAGGCCGTCACTGACTGTGCGCTGGGCCTTGGCAAGTCGCTGCACCTCTATGTCGTGGGCGCCGGTTGCAGCTGAGGTGCTGGCGCTGATATCAAATGCGGCTGTATTGGTATTGCTAGCGCTCAGCGTGTTGAAGCTACTTTGGTCTTTGAGCGCCGTCATCGCTGTGTTGACTTGCGACAACACGAATGACATGGCCGAGTAACCCGAAATACGGGCTTCGTTTTTAGTGATCTTGGCGTTGATCGCGTTCTTTTGGGGGGCGCCTTCGGCGTCTACCAAGTTTTGCGCGAGGGATGCGACGTCCACACCTGAACCCGCGCCCAAAGCCGAGATGAGCTTTTGTGCGGCGGCTTTGTTAGCTTTTGCTACCGCCTCTGGGGTACTCGCAAGCGCAGCCGACGTGCCACTGCTGAGCGTGCTCGCAGATGTAGACGTCGTTGTGGTTGACGAGGTAGCTCCAGTGGTAGCCATGTTTTATCTTTTTATGCTGTTAAGTGTTCGACTGTTCAAGCCTAAACTTGAGCCCATCAATTCATATATTTGAATAGGCTCAACTGTGAAATCTTGGCAAAACTGCTTTGCGCTGCTTCCAAGGCCAGTTGGTCTTTGTTCATTTTGGTGATGGCTGATGTGTAGTCCAAGTCTTCTGCGTCTGATTTAGTAGTCTTCAAACGCAAGGTAATTTCATCGAGCACGCTGTTTTGCATGTCGACCACATTCATATCGGTACCGATTTGTGCTGTGGCGTCACTCACGCCTTGCTGTAGGCTGTCTATTTCAGCAATGCCGCGCTGCATATTGGTGTGGTCTGAGTTTTGTACGGCGTTCGCCAAATCGTCAATCGCTTGGAAAAATCCAACGCCAGACTTCGTACCTTTACCGTCGTCACGTATGACTTTTACAAACGCGTCCGACCCTGGCATGTTGAGGTTCATGCGTCGGTTGTCTCCCACTGCCACTTTCATGCGTGACTCATCACCTTGGTAAACCACATGTCCTTTAGCGTCTTTACCAAATGCGGGCGAACCAACTCGGCTACCTGAGAACAGGTAGTTACCGTTGGTGTCTTGTGTATTGGCAAGGCTAAGCACCTGTTCTTTGAGCGAACTAATTTCTAGGGCGATCGACTGGCGATCTGCCGGCGACAAAGTGTCACTCGCTGCTTGCACCGCGAGTTCTTTGACACGCACCATCACATCGGTCGTATTTTTGAGAACTGTTTCAGATGCTTGTAAGCGGGTATTGACTGACTTGAGTGTGCTTTGGTAGCTGACTTGGCGCGCCAATTCAGACTCCAGACGCGTCACCAAAGATGCTTTGTCTGGTGAATCGCTCGGTTTAACAATTTGCTTACCGGTTGAGAGTTGCTCTTGTGTTTTGGCGAGTTCGCCTTGCACATCGCCTAACTGTTGGTTGGCGCGGTCAAAGTAGAGGGTGGTGGAGATTTTCATAATGTCGTGCCTCTATCAACGGATTTGTACGATCGAGTCAAACAAGGTGCCCGATATTTGCAATGCTTTGGCAGACGCTTGGTAGGCCTGTTGGTAACGAATCAGCGCAGCGGCCTCTTCGTCTAAGTTAACGCCCGAGACTTTGTCTCTTGCAGACACGGATTGGTCATGCACCACAGTCAAGGCCTGTTGCGTGATCGTGGCTTGTTGGGCCAAGTTGCCCACGTTGTTAATTTGGTCAATGTAGGTATTAGCCAAAGACTTACCGCTGATGACAGGCTTTTTGGCCAAGTCCACCATGTCTAGCATGTTGACGTTATTGCCCAAGCCATCATGGTTTCCATCCACCTGAAAACTATCACCCACATTGGGTGCGTGGCTTAACTTGATTTGCAAACCTTCAAAGTCGATCAAAGGCTCAAGAACGCTCGGGTCATAGTGACGGTCAGCTAATTCAGTACCCGTTTTGGCGTCGATGATGGTGTATCTATCTGTTGCTGTAAATTTCACTACCAAAGACTGGTTGCGCAAGGTATCTCGCACATTCAATGGCTCACCGGAGTAACTTGCAGCAACTGACGTCTTACCCTGACCTGTCACAAAAATTAATAAATCGTCGACAGAGCCGCCTTCAATGTAGGCACCCGTGCGAAGTCCCGCCTTAGCCAAGTCTGCAGGAGAACCTGTTTTTTCAGGATCACCATATTTTCCAAATGAAAAGCGAATGGATGATTTATCTGGATCGGTAGCGAGTTGTAATTTAAGGCGTTCGTCAGCCGTGTAGTCGATGGGTTCGAGTCCTAATGCATTTTGCTCATAGGTGCCGTCTGCCTTCTTGGATGGGCCAATGGAGATAGGGTCAGATCCATTTGCATCCACAGTGCTCAAAATTAGATCGCCATAAATACCGATGGACGCTTTCACGCCATTGCTGACATTTTTAGTCGTTGTTGGTGCGAGTGGATCAACAATGGTCTTGGTCATACCGTTGATTTGATTCACCAGCGCTTGCATCGTGCTGATACCGGTCATATTCACGCTCATCCCATTGATTTCTAGTTTCTTGTTGAAATCAATATTGGAACTAAATATATGCAAGTCACGCACGACTTGCTCCATACGCACTTGGCCGTTGTAGGTTGTAGGGGTGATGCCAAGGGCGTTGCCGTCCCCCTTCACCGTAGGTGTAGGGTTTATGTTGATAGGCTGCCCTGTGGGTACTGCACTGATTACCAAGTCGCCTTGTTGCACGCTGGCTATCACACCAATATTTTCAGTGGTGTTGATGGATGCCACAAGAGACGTAACATCTTTGTATCCAGGTGCCACCGTGTGGCCATTGATTTTCAATGGCCTTGTAAAGTCGATTTGCTGAGCAGGCACGCGGATGTCATTGAAAACAGTAGCGCGCACACCTGTTTGAGATGTCAGGCTATTGCTCATTGTCATAATGCCGCCAGAGCTAAAACCAGAGCTTGGGGTCAAAACTACGTCACTTAGCGTACGGCCAAGGGCGTCACGAATTTCTAAATCTGTACCGTTGGTCGCAACGCTGACCGATAAACTGTCAGTCAGGTCTGCTACACGCAATTGGCTCTGTAAATCTTGTGCTAGCTTGGTCAGTCCTTGGCTGTCATCTAAGCTTTGTAGATTAATTGCGATACCACCTACTTTGGCAGAGAAGCCTTTGAAGGTGGCTTGCGCCACATTAACTCTCGAGCTGCCATTGACCCAAGCGGCCACATCAGCAGGCGATAAAGCTGTGTTGAGCTTGGTGTCTAAGGAGGGCAATGTAATGCCATTGAGCAAAATTGCACCAGCTGGAATTTGTGTGCCTGCTGCGTTATCTGTAATGCGCGAAGTGTCAATGAGTGCGGGCTTGGCTACTGCTGGAGCAGCAACGCCATTTCTATCGAACACCTGTGCATAACGCACCTTAGCCATGGCGCCATAAAAAACATCCATGCCTCGGTAACCATCTTTGTTGGATTTATTGAGGTAGGAGTCGCTGTAAATAGAGTCTGGCAAAAAGCCATTTTCGGCTTTGAGAATTTGGAATTTTTCTGTCTCGGTCAATGTTTGACCTAAGAGTTGACGGCCGTCTCGGGTCAACACTTGCAGTTGCTGCCCTTGTTTAGCGTCATCTAAAAAGAAAGTGGCTTTCACACCAGCGGCCAAAGTTGTCACAGGCGCCATCACACGGGCACCGTCAACCTTGATGCTGACACCAGCAGTAGGGTTAGGGTTATTCACCAAACTTGTATTACTGATCGCCAAGGGTTTGGGTGAAGGCACGAACACCACACTGGCACGTGTATTACTAGAATTCGTTTGGTTTTCTGTCACACGAAACTGCGCAGCAGTGGCCACACGCATTGCGTCGTTCAATGCCACGCTGATGCCTTCGGCTTCATTTGTGGCTTTTGGATTTAGTGCAAACAACGGATTACCCGTTTGGCCATACCCATCAATACCATTGGTTTGAATTTTGTTGGTTTCATTTACCAAGGTTTTGGCAAGAAAGTTCAAGCTCTTTTGCGCTGGCTCTAGTACTTGGTTGATAAAGGTTTGCAAACCGCCTAATTGACCACCACTGGCAGAAGCCAATGATTCGCTATTTCCATAAGGGTCTAACAACAATTCCATCTTGCCGGCGACCGATGTATCGATACCTATCGGGCGAGACTTCATGCCACTGACCACGATGCCTTGTGTAGCGGTACTACCCAGCGCCACGTTGACAGAGCCGTTGGTATTAAAACTGGCTTTGATACGCACCAAGTCGGAGAGTTGGCGCAAGATCAAATCACGTCGGTCCAAAATTTCAGCAGACTGGCCGTCTTCGGTAGAAGAACTTGCCATATTTTGGTTGACCAAGGCCAGTTGACTAGTCAAGGTGTTAACTTGCTTGGTCGTACTTTCTAGAGCCTGGTTGGTTTCAGTGCCGACCAAACCTAATTGACCAGACAACTCAGCAAAGCGCGAACTCACACCTTCGGAGCTTCTTAAAAAAGAACTACGCAGGACCGATGAAGCAGGATCAGCAGACAAAGCATTGGCTGCACCAAAAAAATCATCGAGCGCAGAGCTCAAGCCCACACTCTTGTCGCCCATGATGTCCATCACGCGCTTGCTGTATTCCACCATGGGTTTTTGGCTAGACAAGTCGCTGGTACTGTTGCGTAAATTCGATTCTGCAAACGCATCAAACTGGCGCTTGACAGCTTGCAGCGCAACACCTGTTCCAAAGAACATATTGGCGGCTTTGCTTGGGGACGTGTCTTTCAACACTACGTCTTGGCGTGAATAGCCCTCGGTGTTGACGTTGGCAATGTTGTTACTCACCGTGCCCAAAGCACGTTGATACGCGCCTACCGCATTACTGGCAATACCAATGAGGTCGCTCATGAGCCGCCTCCATTGATTTTGAAGGATTTAGGCTCCATCGACAAAGGCTTGATTTTGTCGACCGTCAATGGAATGGCTTTGCCCATATTGCGCTGGATCGCCATGGGGGTTAATTCAGGACGCAATGGGATACCCTGTTGTGTTTGGCGTGCATTAAGCACTTCCAAAGCGCTAGGCGTAGCAGCAATTTGTTGTTTAACGGCTTTGGCCATGAAGTCTGCAACGCCCATAGCACCGCGCTTGGCCATTTGTACTGAGATTTCTTTGTCGAACATGTTCTCGAAGGTGTCCATGCCGCTGGACTGGTTCTCTTCGTCTTTCATGCTGGCTTCGCGCATGGACTTCATCATCATTTGGATGA
>Ga0214921_10004660_pt1 | contig 19978 bp, 18 predicted proteins | sample LL1505_MetaG_FD_177992 | JGI IMG/M metagenome (GOLD analysis project Ga0214921, IMG submission 177992) | Freshwater microbial communities from Lake Lanier, Atlanta, Georgia, United States - LL-1505 | ecosystem: Environmental > Aquatic > Freshwater > Lake | place: USA: Georgia | collected...
TACCAAAACGCCCAGTGGTTACTTGAACCTGAATCATAAAATGTCTTTCTCGCGCCTGCTGTCGTTGAGCTTGTTGATGATGATGCGCCAACAACTGAGACTTGGGCATGAGCGCTGGAAGTAAAAACAGAGAGAAGCGAAGCGATTAGATACACCACCAGCATAAGCGCACGTGCGCTTGTTCTTATGCGAGAAAAAATCTCACATAAGTACTCGCTAGTTTTCTGATCGCGTAAGTAGCACATCCTCACTTTTACAATCGGCTCCGTGTATAAGCAGTTAAAGCGTTTTGTTGTTTCACTGCCGTTTACTACTACTGCTTAAGTCTAATCTTGGTTCCTTGATTATTTCTCTTACTACCTCCAAACCATTAACTTCCTAGGTGAGTACAAACACTTACCCAAGGGTTTAGGATGCTAGTTTTGGGCAGCTGGTAGCTGAAAGTTTCTTGAGGGGCAATATGGGGTTTTTACGGGGAAAACTTATAGAAACTTAGTAGAATTTCGCAAGAACAGTGGTAGTTTTGAATCGGGGGGAGAGGTGGTCGCATCTTGCTGGCCCACGATAGGTGTAAGAACTACTTAACCAGCATGACAGGCCGACTAATTCCGCCGACAAACAAGCGCGCCAGAGGCGCGCGGTCCTAACCCTTGTCGCCTGTCGCCTGTCGGATAAAATATTCAGCAACAGAGCCCCAAAAGCAGCACAACAACTCCTAACCCTTCCCCACCAACGCCCGTTCAAAATCCTCCGGAAGCTTCATCCCTCTGCGTGTAGTGGCATCCATAAACATCAATGAAAAAGTTCCCTCAACCGCGATTTTGTTGCGCTCATTTAAGATCCGCTGACGAATCTTAATCACCCGGTCCACTACCTCCACCGAATCGCAGGTAACTTTGATTGTCCCTAACTTAACCTCGCGCTTATACACGGCATCGACGCCGACGATAACGAGCACTTTGCCAGCTCGCATAAGTTCATCATTCGGAAATCCGATCGAGGCTACAAAATCGGCTCGGGCTTGCTCAAATAACGATAAGATCCTGCCGTGGTGGACATGGTCATACTCAGCGGCGATCCACGAGGAATCAACCTGAAAATCGATCGAAAACATAATGCGCAAAAGCAGGCGAAGACGTGAACAGGTCCGCTATCCTATAGCCTTATACCCCTCAAATCCATACTGGTCGGGGTTATTAACTATAAGCGATAAAGCGATCACCTTCGGAACAAAGCGTTTTGTCTCACCAGGAAGATGTCCACCACGCGCGAGATCCCAGAAGTCCTCCTCTCCTGTTCTATTCATCAACTTGTTAATAGCCCCACGGCCGGCGTTGTATGCGGCAAGGGCTAGATGCCAATCCTGAAACGCTATGAACAGGTCGCGCAGGTGCTGCGCGGCAGCCTCTGTAGAACGTTTAAAGTCGGTACGGTCATCGCGGCTGCGGTCAACTTTGAGCCCGTAAACTCGCGCGGTCGACTTCATAAACTGCCACATGCCCTTGGCTCCTGCCGGGCTCGCCGCCTTGGTATTTAACCCGCTCTCAACTGCGGCGACTGAAACTAACTCTGATGGAACACCGGCGTCCTTAAGAACTTGAGCCATAGGACCGAACTTGTCGGCGCCCTTGGCTAGGATATCAACCACGGTCCCCCGCTCACGGGTCATATATCTGTCTAGCTCCTGTCTGACCTCAGGAGTCAGCTCTAAATCAACCCTTGGAAGCACGCGAGATGCCCGAGCGTAAAGCTGCTTTGGGGTCTTGGCCGAGGCCTCGAAGATTAACTTCTCGTCTGCCGTTAGACCGGCGGACCTGTTCGAGCCTAGGTCACTTGGAGCGCCACGGAAACGTAATCCGCACCCTGTGCTAGAGATCGAAAGCGCTAGAAGAACTATTGGAAGAATTGCCGTCCTAAACGAGGCGCGGATAAAGCCCGCGCTAACGGCTCTCTTAAAAGCAAATTTAATCATAAGTCACCTAAGCTAAACCGTCACGAAGTACGGTAAAGTCTGGATTTCGACCTAAAGTACAGCCCAACTCGGGCCGCTAGGCAAGATTTCAGAGCTCTTGCGACGATTAGGCGCACCAGTTACGCATGTAAATACCTGAATATACGTAGAACCACTGAAACCAACCTCTGTTTACGCTGATAAACCAGCGGCCTTAAAAGTCACTATCCCGCTGCTTAAATGATTTATCGTCCCTTCCCCTCAAAAGCTGCATCTTATTTTTCTGAGTCCCTAAGTGTTTCCCGCAGCCCTGGTTGCGGACGGTCTGAGGCAGGGTGCCTCTGTCTATGCACTTATCAAGGGGCGATGTGGGTGTAATAGGTTTTACTATGCGAAGGAATGCTGGTTTGCCAAATTTTAAGCTCTCGAAAACTAAGCTGATAGCTCAGGCTGCCATCTGCCTTGTGCTTCTTGCAGGTTGTTCAGGCCGCAAGCTCGGCACAGAAGGCAGTTCCAAGTGGTTAGAGAACGGCTCATTGGCTTTATCAAGACCCCTTCCGAAAAGAGGAGCGGCCATCAGTAACCAGATCGCCACCTCCGCCCCAGTTCCCAGCCCAAGTAGCAGCACTGAGGCAGCTCAGATCATTATCTCTCGTCGTGATAATACCTTAACAGCGGTTATGCCTGGCACTTCTCCGGTTACTTTCAAAGCTGAAGGGGCGGCGCTTCTGCAACAGGGCTCCTTTGCTGTTACCATGAAGGAGGAAGCCCCTCTCTGGTACGCGCCTCGCGAATACTTCACGAGCCGCGCCCTTGATGTGCCATCTGAAGGGAGTCGCTCTCGCTTTAGACGGGCCGCACTCGGAAGTCGGGCTATGTACCTCGACAACCAGACCCCGATACACTCCGGCCCGGTTTGGTTGAAAGAGATCGGTGGCTTACGGGTTAAACAGACCGAGATGGAACGGATCTACTCAATGGTAACCGTTGGGACCCGGGTTGAGGTGCGTTAATTAGCACTCCTACGCTATACACCCAGACCTTAATCAGCTAATATCGCAAGAGATCGATTTTGATTTGGGTAGAGGGCCGCTTAATCGCCTAACTGCAGGCGATAACTAGCCGAGGATGTAGTATATGAGTGAACAGAAATTTAAGGACTTGGGCGGTGGCCTAGTAAAGAAAAAAGAGCGTCGTGTTGTAGGTCTCTTTATAGATGGCGTAAACCTCGATCGCGCGACCCGCAGATTAAATAAGAAAGTTGACCTTCCAGCTCTGGTAAGAGGCGTCTGCTCAGGCAGCACACCAGTCGTGGCCCGCTATTATACTGTTATTCCTCACGAAGATGATTCACGTCACCGCGCTTTTCTGGATGCGGTTGCTAGGGCCGGACTAACAGTTATCGTTAAACGGCTTCCACCGAAGGGCATCGAGCGCCAAGTTACTACCGACCTTGAGATGGCCGCAGACATAACTGCATTCTCACTCGGTCTCTCAAGTTTTAGTAAAGAGAACGAGTACCTACCGGCGGGATTTGAGGAAGCTAAATCATTCGCAGAGGCCTCAGGTACAAACCTGCAGGGGCCGACGATTACAGCGATCAACCCTGAATCTCTTAAGCCACAGCAGCGTGGAACTGGCCCGCTTCTTAAGATTGATGGCGATGTGGCTGGAACTCGCAGATCTGTAGTTGTTCTCTGCCCTAGCCGAGAACTCTCATACCCGATAAGCCTCGCTAAGAATCTTGGCGCCGATACAACCAACGCTGACTTTAGCCAGTTTAACTCGGGTGACATATTAAAGTCCGCGGCCAAGTGGATGGACCTTTCCGGTTCTGAGACGATCTGGCGCGAATAAACGGGGCTGAAGCTCTACTAAAAATTTCGCTTTTACCCTCCGTTTCCGATTGACCTTATTTAGCTAGTGCTGAATACTCGGTGCTCTTCTTCGCCGCCGCGCTACAAGTTTTCGTGAGTCTGTAACGATGAAACCCGCCCGTAAGTACAACGACCGAAACTTATCAAATCAGCAACAACCGATTACTGGCCGAGTACCTCCACAAGCGCTAGATGCTGAAGAATCAGTACTAGGAAGTATCTTACTCGATAACCAAGCGATCAACGTTTGTTTAGAGCGAATACGCGCGGAGGATTTCTATAAAGCCGCGCACCAGACGATCTTTGAGGCGATGGCTACGCTCTCAGACAAGCGTGAGCCGATCGATATCGTCACACTCGGACAACAACTACGCGCGATGGGACAACTCGATGCTGTGGGTGGGGTGCAAACCCTATCGTATTTAGCTTCCGCCGTACCGAACTCAGCGAACGTCCCCTATTACGTCCGCGCGATTAAAGAGATGTCGATTCGCCGCCGTTTAATCCACGAGTCGGGCGATATTATAAACGGTGCTTTCGAGCTCGAAGGAGATATTGAGGAATTTCTTGATTCAACTGAGCAGCGAATCCTCGGCGTATCCGATTTCCGCGTTAGTTCATCTTTTCACCGCGTAGGCGATATCGTTCAGGATTCGATCCGAATCGTAGAGAAGCTCTACGACAGCAAGGAATCAGTAACTGGCGTTCCAAGCGGCTTAGTCAAATTGGATAACATGACCGCTGGTTTTCAGGCCTCAGATCTAGTCATCGTTGCGGCGCGACCATCGATGGGAAAAACAGCCCTCGTATTAGGATGGAGCCAGTTTGTTGGAATATATAATCGCAAGCCGGTCGCCTTCTTCTCACTTGAGATGTCCAAAGAGCAGCTAGTTCTACGTATGCTCTGCAGCGAGTCGCGGATCAACAACTCAAATGTGAGAACAGGAAACCTCTCAGAGCGTGACTTCGCCAGGATCGTCGATGGCGCGAGTCGGATCTCTGAGGCTGAGATATTTATTGATGACACCCCCGCTATCACTATCACTGAGTTAAGAGCCAAAGCACGCAGACTGCACCGCGATCACCAACTAGGGATGATCGTTGTGGACTATCTGCAGCTCCTACGCAGCCCGGCTTACAGCAACTCGCGTGAGCAGGAGATCTCCGATATATCGAGATCGCTTAAAGCTTTAGCTAAAGAGCTTAATGTACCGGTGATCGCGTTATCTCAGCTTAATCGATCAGTTGAGTCACGTAACGACAAACGTCCGATGATGTCAGACCTCCGTGAATCAGGAGCTATCGAGCAGGACGCCGATCTAATTATGTTCATCTACCGTGATGAGGTTTACAACAAAGAGACCCCAGATAAGGGAGTCGCTGAAATTATCATAGCCAAGCAGAGAACCGGTCCCACCGGAGCTGTGCGCGTAGCCTTCTCGGGTGAGTACACCAGATTTGATAATCTGGAAGAGAGTGACTTTGGGGTAGTGGATAGCGGCGAGTAGCTGTTTGGCGATATAGGGGCGCATCCCGAAAAAGTCTTGACAAATTCGGGATAGGGGCAGAATATGTCTTAATGCTAAGATCGCTAGCTCCTATCATAAAATCCGACCTGCGAAATAAGATCGTCCTTCTTTCGGGACCACGCCAGTCGGGTAAGACCACCCTCGCCCTTTCCATCGACAACTCACCGGAATACTTGAACTACGACGTTCCTGAGGATCGCTATACGATCATCAATCGGAGTTGGAGGAAAGACGCGAACCTTCTCATCTTTGACGAACTTCACAAGATGCCGAAGTGGAAGCTGTACTTGAAGGGGATCTATGATCAGAGGGGGCACAAACCTCCGATACTAGTCACCGGTAGTGCTCGACTAGATATAGCCAAAAGAGCGGGAGATTCACTAGCTGGGAGGCACCTTGCGCTTAGGATGCACCCTCTAACCGCTAAAGAGTTGTGCGAAGTCGCTCCGGATCTTTACTCATTCGAAAAACTTCTTAATGTCGGAGGATTCCCGGAACCTTACCTATCAGAGGATCCCGATTTTGCTCCACGTTGGAGGCGATCCCACCTAGACCTAATCCTCAGACAAGATCTGATCGATCTAGAGCAGGTTCGAGAAATTAATCAGATGAGCACACTTGTCCTTCTACTGCGAAAACGTGTTGGATCTACAGTATCTTTGAACTCTCTAGCTACCGATCTCCAGGTTGATTTCTCCACTGTGAAGCGCTGGATCTCGATACTTGAGAACCTTTACATAATCTTCCGCGTCACTCCATGGAGCAAAAATATTACAAGGGCATTAACCAAAGCGGCCAAGTTTTACTTCTACGACAACGGCCAGGTGCTGGGCGACGAAGGTGCTCGTTATGAAAATTTAATCGCCTGCTCTCTATTAAGAGAAATACACTGGGAGCAGGATGTTAAAGGCAGGGAGATCTCACTTCACTTCATCAGAGACCGAGAAAAGACTGAGATAGATTTTTGTGTCGTAGAGAACGGCAAGATACTTCAGCTTATTGAGGCTAAATGGTCTGATGAAAAGCCTTCAAGCGCGTTTAAGGCCTTTGAGTATCTTAAACACAGCAAGCTGCAAGCGACCCAAGTTGTGGGCCACCAAAAAACCGAAAAGGTAACCACACGCGACTATCCGTTCGGAGTGAGGGTATGCTCAGGCCCTGATTGGATTCGGGATTTGAAGCTGTAGATTCGTGGCAGTTATTTTTCACCTCAGCAACACAGAGACGCCGTGTTTCTTCGAATCAAGTAGACAACGACCCAAAAAAAGCGGTAAAATTTGGTTCATGTACCACAGATCGCTTAATATCTTAAAATCGCAATCTTTTTTTCTGTTTGGCCCGCGTGGCACTGGCAAATCTACCTTCCTGGATACCTTTTTAGGCGAAAACGAGAAGGTCACGATCGATCTGCTCGATCCTCAGCTTGCTGACGAGCTTATCAGTTACCCTAATAATCTACTCGCCCGTTTAGCGCCATACGAAGGTAAGCGAGAATGGGTAGTTATCGATGAAGTACAAAAGGCTCCGCAGCTACTCGATATTGTCCACAAATTGATTAAAGAGCGGAGATTTAAATTCGCGCTCACTGGGTCGAGTGCTCGCAAACTAAGGCGGGGAGCCGCGAATCTTCTGGCTGGGCGCGCTCTCGTTTACAACATGTTCCCTTTGACCTGCGAGGAATTGGGGAAAGACGCGAATCTGACGGAGATACTAAGATTTGGTACACTGCCTGAGATCTTTGGCCTGGATAGTCCGATAGCAAAAGCCAAGTTTCTTAAAGCATATGCGCAGACATACCTTAAGGAGGAGATCATCAGTGAGCAGATCGTGCGCAACCTTCCGCCCTTCAGACGATTTCTTGATGTCGCCGCGCAAAGTGACACCGAAGTCATTAGCTACAGCAACATAGCCAGGGATATCAATTCAGATCCCAAAACGGTCTCAAACTATTATGACATCCTGGAAGATACGCTCTTGGGTTTCCGGTTACAGTCCTACGACAAATCAGTTCGAAGGAAACAGAAGAAGGCCCCGAAATTCTATCTATTTGATACCGGAGTAACACGTGCGCTAGCGGAGCGGATCGATTATGAAGTTGCCCCAAAAACCTTCGAGTACGGGCAGTTGTTTGAGAGTTTTATCATTAATGAGATCCAGAGACGGTTAACCTACCTTGATAAACAGTTCTCCCTCTCATATCTGCGAGTCAGCGAGGACGTTGAGATCGATCTAATTATCGAGCAATCATCTAAGCCGCGATGGATCATCGAGATAAAATCCACTACTAGTGTGGATGAGCGCCACGCTCGTGCGTTAACCACATTAAGGGACGACTTCAAGGGCGCCAAGGCGCTGCTTATCTCTAACGATCCAACTCAGAAAGATTTCTCTGGTGTGCGCGCGCTGCATTGGGGTGAGGCTATTCGGGAAATTGTCGCGGATTTCTGAGGTTGGAGGACAGAACTCATTACTCGGAGCTTGTGCTGGTTACTTAGCTATGCGCTGCCCTATATACTGAAACCTATCCTGAGAATGATGCCCATAAAATGGCCGTTCTCTGTGTCCTCTGCGTCCTCTGTATCGATCTGCCCGATCTTCAGCTTGCTGGCGAGCTGATCAGTTACCCGAATATACTCTACCTACTCCGCACGAAATCCCTCACGCGAAGCGACCTTCGTAACGACCGGAGCCGAGAAGTATCGGTCGCCATCCGCGGCTACCTTGAACTCGGTTTCACCTTGAGCACCTACCCGCGTCTGTACAGAAGTTAACAAATGCATCACGGCATCCGCGGAGCCACGCTCACTCTGAGGCTTGCGACACAGAGACTCAGCTATGAGCATCGCTACATCGTACCCTTCGGCTGCAAACTTAATTTGAGCCTCTGTCTTAAAACGCGCCAAATACCGCGACTGAAAATCCTCGTCGATTATATTGTTCGGATAGAAGGCGCCCTCAAGAGCCCCGTTAGCATCAGCGATAGCCATCGGTGACTCGAGAAAATCAGCGCCAAAGAGGATTGCCTGAGGCAGGTGCAGATTCCTAGCCAGCGCAGCTGCTTGCGCTGGGAAGAGAAACAGCCCGATCGCATCGACCTCTGCCGCTCGAACTTTAGGGGCAAGATGCCGCAGATCCGCGTCATCCGGAGTAACACGAGCCAACATTTCTACCTGAAACTTGCCATCCGCCTCAACTCGAAAGCCATCGATCAGCGCGTCAATGTACTGATTATCCACAGCGACGATACCTACCTTTTTAACCTTGCGCTTCTCAAGGCTGGCTACCAAAGTCCGGCCCAGCTCGCGCTTGGAATTGGCATATCGAACTGAATACTTCTTACCGATCACGGCGTTGCCATCGATGTGATCGATGATGATAGGTGCCTTCCTAGTCTCAGCAACTGGAGCGAGAGCTTCTCCCATCGGACCACCAAAAGCGTATACCAGATTTACCTTGCCGATAGTCTGCAGCTTATGAAATGCACTGAGCGCCTGCGTTGTTTTATACGCCGAATCCTCGATGGTGAATTCGCACGAGGAGAAGAGTTCGGGCCTCGTCTCTCGGGCGAGCGTGATACCGTTACTGATAGCACCGCCGTATTCGGCGATGGGGCCAGTCAACGGAATAATAACGCCTGTTCTGAATGGCTCACCGTGGACGGAGGATCCCCCTAACGCCGTGAGAGTAGCGAAGACCCACAGCACTACCCTAATTCCTGAAAGCAATAGACGCTCCATGTCTGGTCTCCTTAATTACCAACTGATACTCAAAATAAAATTTACCAGACTCGCAGCTACCGGCCCTTGCTGCAAGTGGGATCTGTGGGTCTTTGGCGAATTCAGGGTCATACAGTAGCCGAACTAAGATGGTAGAAGTGGCGGATCGGGTACGTTTACGAGCAAAGTACATGAGCACGTTCATGTGGGAATGGCCATGTAAAGCTTATTTAGGGATTTGCCACGTGCTCGTGCACGTAAACGTGAACGTACCCGAATTCAGGGTCATACAGTAGCCGAACTAAGATGGCAGAAGTGGCAAATCGGGTACGTTTAAGAGCAAGTGCACGAGCACGTTCACGTGGGAATGGCCGTGCAAAGCTTATTTAGGGATTGATCCTTACTTACATATCAATCTCCCCTACTCCTCCCCCCTAACCCTCTCCATCAACTGCGTAAAATACCGCGGCCATCTAAGCATCGCGTAGGTGGGTTTATCTTTTAATCTTAAAACTTCAGGCTTCGCGGCTTCTATTGAATCGATTAACTTCTCATCAGCCTGCTCTTCTTCAGTTAACGGCACCTCCTGCCTTAACAGCCACCAAACCGAATTAACCTCAGAACCCACCTCCGGATCCTGCGCGACTAGATTTTGCGCTAGCTCTATCTCTTCTAGCGCCCCTTTTGTATTGCCTAAGGCTCCCCTCGCTAGCGCGCGCGATAGATGAACTCTGGGCATCGCTCCTAACGCTGAGCTCGCGGCTAATTGCTCACCAATTATGGTATCTACTGTCTTATACTGATTGGCCGCCACTAAAAGAGAGGTGTGATATCCAAACTGAACGGCACTCGGATCAAGAAAGAAAGCTTCGTATGAATAACATAGCGCCTCTTGTTCGCTGCCAGATGCGAAAGCCAGATTTGAGATCGACCGCGCGATCGACGCGGCCTGCGACCAGTTCTGCGCTTGATAAAATACCTCAAAAGCCCGCTTTAGCTCCACACGCGCCTGAGTGAGATCTCCTTTGCCTGTATAGAGATCTGCTAACGCTAATGCGTAACGAGGGTGATCACCCTGACTGGCTTTAAGTTCAGTTAGCTCCTTATAAGCCTCATCAAAATGCCCCTGTTGTCCTAAAACTATCGCGAGATTGTATCGGATTGTTGGGTTACTGGGGTCTAAAGCTACAGCACGCCTTAGTCGCGATTCGGCGTCAAACAAACGTCCTCGCGCGGCTGTGCTTATTCCCTCTGAAACCAATCCCGATACGAGCAATTCCCTCGATGAAATAAACTCCGCAGAGTCACTTCCAAGTGACGAGACGGCAAAACGATCCTGATCCTTGGGTACCGCGCAGGAGGTTAAAATGATCGCTACGGCAAAAAAAACGCGTCTACTTAGCATGATTAAACCTACTGCCCTAACGAAAACTTAGCTGCTATGAAAATAAGCAAACCAAGCGCGGCCACCACATATGTAACCTGATCCTTAAGGGCGAACACCAGCGGATCATCGTGAACGATACCACGACGAGCCATCAACCAGATCCTACTGATCCAATAAAGTAGTAGCGGACACGCTAGCCAGACCAGTGTTGGATTAGCATAGAGCTTTGCTATCTCATGACTGTTAACGTATAGAGCCAAAACTAGAACCGAGATATACCCACTCGCAGCGCCAAAAGAAGCGATCTGCTCTAGGTCGCCGACCCAGTAACCGCGGCCCCAGGTTTTCTTCTCATTTCGCTGCTGCAAAACAAGAAGCTCTGAGAAACGTTTTACGCAGGCCAAGCTAAGAAATAGGAACATCGAAAGCCCCATCAGCCACTGCGAAACCTCGATACCCGAAGCGATACCTCCACCAACTATTCGGATCGTGTACAACATCGCCAGTAGGATAATATCCACTAATGCCAACGCCTTTAGGCGGAAAGAGTACATCGTGGTAAGAAAGAGATATATCGCTAATAGGATCAGGAAGCGCCAACTCACAACTCCGGCTACCACAAAAGCGGCGCACAACAACACAGGCACCAAAGGCAATGCTGAACTAATCGGCCACTCGCCTGAGGCGCACGGCCGTTTCTTTTTTCGCGGATGTTGTCGGTCGGACTCTAAATCAAGGAGGTCATTTAAAACATACACCCCTGATGCGCACAGCGAGAAAGCTACCGCGGCAAAGAACGAGCTGACCAATGCGTTTGGATCAAACCAACGGTGCGCTAAAATAAGGGGCAGAAAGACCAGCAGATTCTTTAACCACTGATGAACACGCATCCCCTTAAGCCAGGTTCGCGCCGAGGGCCCAGCTACCGGAATAACCTCTCCATCAGGAAACTCTCGGACAAAGCGCCCCGTGATCGACGAGGATGACGATACACACACCTGCTGGCTAGCCGCTTTCCAAACAGCGAAATCAGCGCGCGAATCACCCATGTAATTAAAAGCTTCTCCGCTAAACTGTTCACTTATCGCTTTAAGCTTTGCCGAGCCCTTGCAATTAAACTTGTCATCGGACGCGATAATTCGATCGACTCGTCCAATTCTGCGAGCGACTCCCGCCACGAGGGTATGATGCGATGCCGAGGCCAGAACAATCCTGCACCCCTCGGCCGCGCGGTGCTTTAAGTAATCAACGACCTCGCTGTGTATCGGCAGCAGAGAGAAGTTTAGTCCTCCTCCATAGTGCGCGAGTCGAGACTTCAGGTAGGCGCGCCCCCGGATCAACCAAAACGGCAGTAAGAAAACTATCCACGGCTGACGCTTTAGGGAGACAAGAAGAGATTCATATAAAAGGTCGGTAGCTAAAACCGTCCCGTCGACATCTGCGCAAACTACCTTAACTTGACTCTCTTTCATAACTATATAAGTTCAAACATCCCGTTTAAGCCTTCCCTTATGGTACGCCAGAGAGCCAATTCCAAAAAGGGGGAAGAGGGCGTGGCAGTGTTTTTAGCAAGCTGCTGCGATAATTAGTAACATATTTTTTACCACAGAGGACGCACTAGAGCTCACTATTACCCACAAGTAGTAGCTGAGAGGGGAGATGTATTGGTAACAATCTTGGATTTAGCTCAGTCCTGCCAGGCAGTACTCCACCTCTTTTATACTTAACCTCCCCACTCTTTTCTCTCGCCGCTCTCTTTGTACAAAAAGGATCCGCCGAGGTTTAAACAAAGAGGCCAGCGAGAACGGACAGAGGGGGGATACTGACGGTGCGGCTTATACCTTCCCTTCGCTGGTCTAGTTGTGAAAAAACTGGTCAGGATTAACGAATTGCTCATTTTTTTACAAAGAGTAAAAGAGAACGGCGACCCGGGAAAGGGTTTTACCTACTTATTGTCCTGAACACTCTCTGTGAAGACTTATCACCCAGGATGTGAGTAATAGTCAGGCACTAGAGGGGGAACGCCATCTTTCCCCAATTGCGCCCTAATCAGGCGCTAAGGTAGTCTTACCTGGCAGTTTTTAACATCCTTAGCTTTTCAAAATGTCCAAATCAAACAAAACCAGGGAGTTTTTATCTTGGGGTCGACACCCCAGGCCTCTTAATCAGGGGGCCCTAAAGATCCGTTCGTTAGGACAACCCCTCCCTACCCCAGCGAACGAGGCGAAGGTCCTCCCCTACGGCCTCGGCCGCAGCTATGGCGATAGCTGCCTAAACGACGACAACTTTGTGATTCCTGTCGCCGGCTTTGATAACTTTATCTCATTTAACGCCTCTACTGGAGTTCTTAGAGCTGAAGCCGGGGTTAGTCTTGCCTCAATTCTGGCTACCTTTGTTCCGAAGGGGTGGTTTCTGCCGGTATCACCCGGAACAAAATTCGTCACCCTGGGAGGAGCGATCGCTAACGATATTCACGGTAAAAACCACCACGTAGCCGGAACATTCGGTAGACACGTTGAGAGGTTTGAGCTCCTGCGGTCTACCGGAGAGAGATTGATCTGCTCGCCAACTGAGAATACTGAACTGTTTAAAGCAACGATCGCCGGACTCGGCCTTACAGGTTTAATCACCTGGGTCGATCTGAAGCTAATTCCAATTAAAAGCCCATACCTCGATACCGAAACGATCAAGTTCAGGAATCTAGATGAGTTCTTTGATATTTCGCGAGAGAGCGACGAGCGATTTGAGTACAGTGTATCTTGGGTAGATTGCACAACTGAAGGCGATGGACTCGGGCGTGGTCTCTTTATGGCAGGTAATTTCTCTCAGTCAACAAAACCCTCTAAACGACCGAACCTGTCGATCCCCTTCCCGTGCGAGGCCCCGGGGTGGTTACTAAACTCTCTTTTCATGAAGAGCTTTAATACACTCTACTACAACAAACAGTTCAACCGCGTGGTAAAGGGATTAACGCACTATGAACCCTTTTTCTACCCGCTCGATGCGATCCTTAACTGGAACAAGATGTACGGCAAACGTGGATTCTTTCAGTATCAACTTGTCGTTCCATTTGAGAGCGACCGTGGAATCATAAAAGAGATCTTCTCTCGTATCACGAAATCAAAGCGGGCCTCTTTCCTGGCAGTTTTAAAAACATTCGGAGATGTTGCTTCGCCAGGAATGCTTTCATTCCCGCGCAAAGGGGTAACTCTGGCGCTTGATTTTCCAAATGATGGCCAGCCAACTCTCGACCTGATGAATCAATTAGACAGTGTTGTGTTTCAAGCTGGTGGCGCACTGTACGCCGCGAAAGACGCTCGGATGTCACCGGCCTCTTTCCTAAGCTCATATCCGCGAGTCGAAGAGTTCAAGCGATTTATTGACCCAGCTTTCTCTTCAAGCTTATGGCGCAGAGTAACCGAATAACAAAGAGGAGATCAGATGAAAAACGTAATGATAATTGGAGCGACATCAGCTATCGCGACCGAAGTAGCCCGTGAGTTCGCGAAAAATGGCGCTAGCCTCTTTCTCTTCGCCCGCAATCAAGAGCGCCTCGAGAATCTGGCTAACGATCTTAGAGTTCGGGGCGCGAAAGCGGTTCACACAGCGACATTTGACGCCCAAGATATCGCTTCGCATCAGAAAAAACTTGAACAGGCGATTGAGATTATCGGAGAGATAGACGGCGTCCTACTAGCACACGGGGATCTGCCAAATCAAAAGAGCTGCCAAGAAACTTATGATGAGACCGAGCGCTCACTTAAAACAAACCTTTTAAGCCCAATAGCGATCTTAACTTGGATGGCGAATTATTTTGAGTCGCGTCGCAAGGGTAACATCACAGTTATCTCATCAGTCGCTGGGGATCGCGGAAGACAGAGCAACTACGTCTACGGCGCCGCGAAGGGTGGACTCTCCACCTTCTTACAAGGACTGCGCAACCGCCTGAGCTTTGCCGGCGTGACGGTCACAACTATTAAGCCTGGCTTCGTTGATACACCGATGACGCAAGATCTCCCTAAGGGCCCCCTTTTCGCCTCCGCGGCGACGGTGGGACAAAGGATTCACAAGGCGATGAATCGCGGCGAGAACGTTGTGTACACACCATTCTTCTGGCGCTTTATAATGGGGATAATTATTCACATCCCCGAACCGATCTTTAAAAAACTAAAGCTCTAAAAGAAAGTTTATCTGTTTCACCAAAAGGGACTCGGCGCGGAACTTTTCGCAGAACATATCAGCCCCGCGTTCTAGGGCGACGAACTCTAGATCATCCCCGCACGCGGTGAGCATTATGACTGGGATCTCCGCCCCATCAACCTGAACATCTGAGGTACGAAGAGCCTGCAGAAACTCAAAGCCGTCCATTTCAGGCATCTTATAATCTGATACCACTATATCAACTGATTTCTCACCTAACAGGTCGAGCGCCTCTGTAGCTGACTGTGACGCCACAACCGCAAACCCAGCTCTTTCGATGATTCTTTTAAGAAATTTGAGCTGATCCGCATCGTCATCAACAACCATGACAGAACGTTTTCGCTGACTGCTCCGAGCTTTATTTTCCTGTGGCTCATCCAGATCCCACGCGCAGAGACCTAGCATCTCGGTATCACTATATGAGCCAGGTATCTGAATCCCTCTCTTTGTTTTTGACTCTCCCATAATCAATCACCTCGCGAATCTTGGCGCTAAACCGCTGCGCCTAAGGTTTTTCTTCGGCAGAAAGGGGGACTAGCTGAGGGATCTGGGGCTTTTTTGCCGTAAGGGAAGGCCGGCAAACCCCTTTATAAGAAAATCTCATAGAGCGGGAGAGACTGTCTTCACAGTAGAGCTAAGAGAGAGCAAAGAGCTGGAGATATTCGGATTCCGCGCCGTCAGGATCGTCTCTGTCTGTCCGTCCTAGCTGGCCTTTCTGTTCAAATGAAAACTGCGGCGGAGCCTGTTTGTTTCTTTTACTAACACCCGCATCGCCGTGAATTATCCCACGCTAGATCAAACTCAACCTCTCCATCGCCAGAGCTATGAGGATGACCTGTCAGATTTGTGATGCGTACATTATTAGCGTTCGCATCTTTTACCAGAGCAAAAAAACACACGAGAATCAGCGCGCTCAAAGTAGTGAACACGCGAGATAGTCTGATTGCTTTTTGTTTGGGTAGGTTACTCATTTAAAGCACTATTAGGGGCTGATTTTACCTCTCCCTTCCGCCCTCGTAAGGTCGACCGACTAGCGGAATTGCTTAAGTTGATTTGTAACTACTTGGGAAATATGGGGAATTGGTGGTTGTTTCGGAAACGAAAGCCGAAGTATTTGCTGAGTCGCAACGGCTGATCTATGGTACGATGGTGCAGTTAGGCGGGTATACGATGTCGCTAGTCGAGAAGAAATATAACGAAGCGCTTAATAAAATGTCTGGCAGACAGCGAGTTGAGCGTACCGTATCTCTATTTGGCTCTCTGTGTGAAATGCTAGCGCTTCAGATTGCGCGCGAGCATGGCCAATTAAGTGACCGCGAAACCCGAAAGAAAATAGCCGAACGTCTCTATCTCTCTGATAAAGGGGCGCTAGCACTTCTACAGAAGGTTAGAGTTAATTGATCGATACATCAGATCTTAAAGTAACTATTGCGGATGTGACGGCTATCCTAGACAACCGAGGTGTCAAGTTTCATCTCACAGGCGGTCTCGCTTCATCTTTTTACGGAGAACCTAGGTTTACCCAAGATATTGATATAGTGGTTCGAGCTATTCTGGGAGACTCACTGAATCAACTAATTCAAGATCTTTCTCAGAAGTTCATCGTTGAGCCTGACGCCATAAAAGAAGCGGCGCGACGTGAGGGGATTTTTCAAGCGCTCCACGAAGAGACGATGATCAAGGTGGATTTTCATGTAGGCGAGGCGATTAAGGGCGAGCTGAGCCGCAGTAAACGAGAGGAGATTCTGTCAGAAGTGTTTGTTCCTTTGGTATCTAGAGAGGACGCGATACTTTCTAAATTGCTTTGGATAAGCAAAGGCAGTAGTAAGAGCAGACACGATGTGAGGGGCATGCTCTCACGCAGCGGTGAGATCGATTTCGAGTATTTGAACACTCAAGCATCTGAGCTTGGCGTTAATGGAATCTTCGAGGAGCTGAAGGCCGAGGCTAATGGCGACAAAATCCCCTAAACTCTGTGTTCCTCTGTAGTTTCTCCTTCCTTCCCTAAGCCTGTAGGACTATCCCAGAAGAGGTCGCGGAGAGCCACGGAGAGATAAATCCCGAGACATGGGAGTAGCGATAACCAAGCCTAGGAACCAGACCATGCAAGCCCACACAAAGCGGCGCGGGAGCGCCGCGCTCCAAAAGATTCCCCAAGTGGCTCTACCAAAAGGTTCAGGCTGGGCGACAATAACTTCGTTGGCTGCGGCGATTTAGGTGTTTACGGAGCCGTAGCTGGACATAGTTATCAACTGCGTGATAAGCAGGTGCTCGGTAGCCAATAGAGAAGTACTGCGCCCATCCCCGGGTGATCGCATTCACCTCTGCGATTACCTTTTTAGCGGGTTTTAAACACCCCTTGGGTCTAGTACACTCTTTTTCCGTGCGTCGTTCTGTCTTGAGTGCCTTCTTTGATGGTAGCAGATTGCGGAAACCTTAATCATGCGAAAGAAAAAATTCGGAATAGCCATAGTTGGAGGGAGTGGATACGGAGCCGGAGAGCTTTTACGGCTTCTTACCAATCACCCCGAAATCGAGGCCGCATGCGTGGTATCGAAATCGCACGCTGGCAAATCAGTGACCTCGGTTCACACACATCTTGAGGGTGTGACAGATCTTAAGTTCAGCGAGAGCCTCACTCCGAACTGGGAGACAGGTTACTCCGGGGCCGCCGTAGTCTGTGGCGTTCCAACAGGACACGCCGCTAACACGATCTCTGAGCTAATTAAAAATGGATTAGCAAACGGGATAAAGATAATAGATCTCTCAGGAGATCTCCGTCTGCGTGACGCTACACTGCATCAGAAACACTACGCGGAGGTCCCCTACTCTGAAGAGGTTCGCCTTAGCGCTGTCTACGGACTACCCGAACTTGTAAGCGCCGATGAAATATCAAAAGCCAGAGTAATCACAAATCCCGGATGCCTGGCCACCGCGGCGATCTTAGCATTGGCTCCTTTGAGAGGAATAAAGGGAGTCACATCTGTTTCAGTTGACGCGAAAACCGGAACGTCGGGCGCTGGCCGTGAACCACAGGCTGCGATGCACCATCCAAGCCGCGCTCTCGACTGCACAGCGTATAAGGTGCTTGAGCACAGACACGAACCAGAGATCTTGCAGGCGCTCGGAGACGAGTTCTATCCACGCGATAGCTTTATGTTCGTCCCGCACCTTCTCCCATTATCCCGTGGGTGTTTAATCTCGTGTTACATCACATGCCAAGACGATACCAGCGCCGCAGCCGCGGTTAAGAAATATAAGAGTCTTTACAGCACAGCTAAATTTGTTCGATTGAGAGATCGTCCAGTTCGCTTGGTTGATATCGTTGGAACTAACTTCTGCGATCTGCATGTTGTAGCCCGAGGAAAACAGTTGGTAGTAACCAGCGCCCTAGATAATCTTGGAAAAGGGATGGCGAGCCAATGTATCCAAAATCTAAATATTATCTTTGGATTGACTCAGGAGACAGGACTGATGGCGCCTGCGTTAGGCCCGGTATAACGGAGCAGTTATGAATACACGATCTAACTCTGATTTAGCTAATGAGCTTTTAAACACCTTTCCGCAACTAGCCGCTCTGAAGGGGCATAGATTTCTTGTTAAATACGGCGGCGCAGCTATGGAGTCGCAGCAAACAAGGATCGATGTCTGTCGTGAGATCGCGGCGTTAACGCGGATCGGATTAGAGATCGTCGTGGTTCACGGAGGGGGCAAAGAGATATCAAGGCTCTTAGAGCGACTAGACATTCCATCAAACTTCATCGGAGGTTTGCGACAGACAAGCCCCGATGCGATGGTAGCGACCGAGATGGCCCTCTCAGGATCAGTAAACAAGGAGCTATCCTCACGGATTACACACCTAGGGGTTAAAGCTGTCGGAATATCTGGGCGTGATGCGCATCTATTCGAAGCTACGCATATAAAGGGTCCGAATGGAGAGGACCTCGGGTCGACCGGTGAGATTGCACGATGCGAGCCTGTCATTATTGATACGCTACTCAAAGCCGGCTATGTCCCTGTTGTATCACCTGTAGCGGAGACCGTGGATGGTGCCCCACTAAACATCAACGCCGACTACGCCGCCGCTGCTTTAGCGGGAGCGCTAAAGGTAGCAAGCTGTGTATTTTTAACAGATGTTGATGGAGTAAAGAGTGATGGCCAAGTTCAGTCTTCTTTGTCGGCCGATGAGATTGAGAAACTGATAGCCAACGGAACTATCTCTGGTGGAATGATCCCCAAGGTCCAGTGCGCGTTGCGCGCGGTTAAAGCTGGATGCTTAAGCGCTACTATCTGTAACGCTGGGGCAGCGAATATTGTAGCCCGAGCGCTAACCGGTGGAGCTGGAGCGGGGACTCGGGTGGTTGGGAGGTAGAAAATTATGATTTATTGGCGGCTTTTCCCCGCCTGATGCTCCTTATCCTTGGTACATGGTCAAGGTATAAGCGGCACCGTCATTATCCCCCTCTGTCCGTTCTCGCTGGCCTCTTTGTTTAAACCTATGGAGATCCTTTTTGTACAAAGAGAACGGCGAGGGAAAAGAGGGGGAGGGGCTGGTGAGTAGTTACCCTACTTCAAACTCCCTAATTCACCCACCAATCAAAAAACCCAAACACCATCAACACGAGGCTTCCGGCTCCATTACGCAGAAAAAAAACCTGATCGATCTGATCAAGACCACGCCTAAAAACTGTTATGTGCTGACTTGCTATTAGAAGCGAGAACAACACAGCGCCTATCCAAAATAATATACCCAAGCCAAACAACCACCCGAACCAAAACAGCGCGACAACGGAGCAGATGTGCATTAGTGCCGCGATCTTTAGCGATCTACTAATCCCAAACTTACTTGGTACGCTAAACAATCCGTTCTCACGATCGAATTCCAGATCCTGGCAGGCATACAAGATATCGAAGCCCGCCACCCACAACAGCACACTGAGCATAAGTGGCGCCGGTCGCGCTGACCACTCGGCCGTTAAAGCGTACCAAACACCCCCGGGAGCCATCGCCAGAGAGAGTCCCAATACAAGATGGCACACGCTTGAGAAGCGTTTTACAAATGAATAACCCAAAAGCACACAGAGCACAGGAAACGACAGAACGCCGCAGTGATCTCCAAGAGCAAACGCAGCCAGCACAAAGATCGTCGAAGCCCCTACTACTAAAGCCACCGCCTCTAGTGATGAAACTTTACCCGCTGGGATCTCTCTCCCTCTTGTTCGCGCGTTCCGCGCGTCGAACCTAGCGTCAACCAAACGATTAAAGGCCATCGCCGCCGAGCGCGCGGCTACCACGCAGATTAGCAATAAAAAGATCAG
>Ga0214921_10004661_pt1 | contig 19976 bp, 16 predicted proteins | sample LL1505_MetaG_FD_177992 | JGI IMG/M metagenome (GOLD analysis project Ga0214921, IMG submission 177992) | Freshwater microbial communities from Lake Lanier, Atlanta, Georgia, United States - LL-1505 | ecosystem: Environmental > Aquatic > Freshwater > Lake | place: USA: Georgia | collected...
AAAAGGCGATAAGCGGCGTGAAGCAGACGACAGGGAGCGCGAAGGCCGGTCGAAGGGAACCCGAGGAAGATGCTGACTTTGCGAGCTTGGTAGGGCTGAAGGCCGAGGCCTGGATGAACTGTTTCCCGCAGAATGGCCTCAGGGTTTTTCTCAGCGACGGTCTCGATATCCACTCCACCTTGTTGGCTGGCGACCACCACGGGACAACCGGAGGTGCGGTCGAGAACGATGGCTAGGTAAAGCTCCCGGGCGATGTCGGTGGATTCGCCGACCAAAACGGAGTGGACGGGCTTCCCTTCTGGGCCGGTCTGGTGCGTGATGAGAGTGTTGCCGATCATGTGGGCGGTCACGTCTTTGACCTGCCCCGGGGTTTTGACAAGATGAACGCCTCCCTTGTAACCATCTTTGAAATGGCCTTTGCCGCGTCCGCCGGCATGGACTTGGGCCTTGATGACGAAGCTGTTACATGGAAGTCCGCGGGCAATGGATTCGGCCTCTTCTGGAGTACGGGCAACGGCTCCACGGGGAACAGTGACACCCGCCGAAGCGAGAAGTTCCCGTGCCTGATATTCGTGGATATTCATGAAGAAGGAAAACTAATGGATGAGAGAGTCGGGCAAAGCTCTTTTGTAGTCAATCCCAGCTGAAATCCTTCTACTGGGATGTCTTTAGCGAGGGAATAGGCTCCAAGTTCTGGGGTTCGCTTTTAGGCTCCGCCTGATTCAAGCCGACGGTATTGCCCTTGGTCCCCACCCTCATGGTGATTGGGGAAAGTTCCTTGGCCGTAAAACCCGTCAGATCCCTCTCTGTTTTACTAATCTCTTTGAGCTCCAATTCGTCGGTGATGACGGAAGGCTGGATCATCACGACCAATTCCCTGCGATCGGTTGTGTCCGTGGTGGATTTGAACAAATTTCCCATAAGGGGAATCGTGGAGAGGAACGGCACACCGGAGGTTGTTTTGGTATCATCCTGGGTGATCAATCCCCCCAGAAGAATCGTGGCACGATCCGGGACAATGACGCTGGTCGTCAACTCTTGGGTGTCGATCGTCGGCACTCTGACACCACCGCCCACGTCCTGTGTTGAATCAAGTCCCTTGGCCAAGGTGTCGTTCCGCTGAACAATTTTGAGACTGATCTCCCGGGCACTATTGATCAGGGGAATCACCTCAACCTTCAAGACCACCGGCTTGTAATCGATATTGGAGGAAACTGAAGCTACATTTGCTCCTGACGTTCCTGCATTGGAGAGAGTCGAAGTCGGCACCGCGATTTCCTTCCCCTGAAAGATCGTCGCCTTTTTGTTGTTCGCGGTAAAAACCGAAGGCCGTGAGGCCACCCGGAATTTCCCGGTCGCCGTGAGTGCATTCACGTAGATATTGAGAGTATTGCCGATGAAGGTGGCAATCTGCATTCCCGGCAAGCCGTTGCTGGCGGCGACACTGGCCAGTTGGGCCATTGTAGCCGCCGACTGAACTAACGGAGTATTGGTGGTGATCTTGTTGACTCCTCCTGCCACGGTGTTCACGCCTGAAGAAGTGTCCCGAGAATATCTCTGGAGGATGTTCACGGCAAAGTCGTCGTTGTTCGTCACCCTAAGTTGCCCTATCACCGTCGCGAGGTAGACCTGCATGGGTCTCTTGTCCAGTTTCAGAAGGATCGCCTTCACTTTCTCCCGCGCCTCCGGCTGGCCGATGACGAGAATCGAATTAGCGCGGTTGTCGGCAATCAAGCGCGTTTTGCCGACGATGATGGACTCGGCCGCTTCTTGCTCCCCTGGTTCACTAAGCTTGTCGCCGGGGTTGGTGGCTCCGGATCCCCCGCTGCTTCCCGTGACACCTCCGCCTCCTGTCCCGAGGTTTCCCGTGCCCAATCCACCCGAAGTCGTTCGGGAAGTTGAACTTCCGCCCGTGGATCCGCCCCCCTTCGCCTCTTCCCCCTCCTCCTTCAGCAGGTTTTCTAAAATCGGCAACATGTCGCTGGCGGCAACATAATTGAGCTTCTGCTCATACGGATCACTGAGATCGACCGCGATATCAAAGTCCTCGATCAGTTTTTTAATATAACTGATATCGGTGGGACGGGCGGAAATCAAAATCCGGTTCGTTCGGGTGTCGGGAATAAGCTGAATGTCAGCACCGCTTTCCGAACTGCTGATCGTGGTTCCTCCGGTTGCAGCCACGCCACCTGGAACTCCGGGCAGGCCGGGAGGCGGAGTGGCTTGACCCGTGGCCGCCTTGGCGGTTCCGCTGGAGGACGCACTCTTTCTGTCTTCAAAAAGTTTGCTGATCAATTCCACGACACGATCCGCATTGGCCTGCTGCAGTTCCACAAACTCTCTTCTGATCTCCGGAGCGGGTTGATCGACGAGCTGGCGCGCCTCAATCAATCGACGAATCAGGGTCGAATTCTCCGTGATCAAAACCTGGTTGGCGATGGGGACGGGCACCAGACTGCCGTATGGGTGCAGGGTGATGAACTGCTCAAAGATGGGGACTGCATCGGCGGCGGAAAGGTAGGTGAGTGGCATCACATAGGAGGCAATGACCTCGCCTTCGGGCAGCGATTTCTCATCTGTGAAAAGAAAGACGCCCTCACTTCTTGGATTTTTTCCTCCTAGCGTATTGATCACCTTCACAGCCTTTTCATCGACGGCGATGAAGGCATAACCGTTCAATAACAATGTCGACTCCAGCAGACGGATGGCCTCCTGTTTTGAGACCTGATTGTAGACCAGACTGAGATTCGCACCCCCGGCCAAAAGACTCGCATCCTTGATCAAAGTCACGCCTTTGAGTTCTTCATAAACCCTTAAAAAGTCCGAAACGGGGTTGTTCGCATACTCAAGGCTGTACGTGCCAGACATCTTCGAGGTCGAACCAGCGTCTGAGCCATCCGCTTCACTTTTGGATGAATCCATAGCCCCCTCGTTTGCTAATGATGGAGGGATGGGCAACCCCTTGGGCAGTGAAAGAGGGCTTGTCTGAGAAAAGAGCTCCCCAACAAGACATCCCGTGACACAAAGAATAAGGTAGAAGAGTTTCATCGATTTGCATTCGGGACGATCGGCATTCGGCGGTTGCGTATCACACTTGGCGGGAACTTTTGACCTTGTTGGTTCGCAGGCTGACCAATCTGTCCCTGTCCCAGTTGAGGTGGGGTAGGCACGCCTGGCACCTGCGCCACAGGTTGTCCCCCAGCCCCCGCAGGGACCGGCGTCCCTCCCCCACCACCCGTAACTTCATACTTCAAGGTGGCCACCTCGGCGCCTTTTTTGACTTTCGCCTCCATTTTTGCCGGATCTCCCGACGGATCTTTTTTCACCGCCAACAACACCATCCCATGAGACGAAGAAGAGGCCTCTTTGCCCACCAAAACCCGATCTTGCTTGGTTTTGTTGGCCACCATGACGAAATCCTTTCCATTCATCCGGACAAAGCCGGCAAGAACCAGATCCTTGGCAAAATCCGCGGCCTCCTCGGTGCTTGAAGCCAAGGTAAAAGGTGATTTTTTGCCTAAAATCGCATACCGGGAATACTGCAACTCCCCCGGCAGACCTGAAGAGGTCTGGGTGGCGGGAGGCAATGTAGCTGGTGCGGCAGAATCTTCAGACATTCCAGACCATCCTATCCCAGCCCAGGCAAGCACCAAGAAGAGCGGGGCTATAATTGTGAGAAACTTGTTCATGGAGTTTGGGGTTTGAAAAATTGGCCCACTTCGGCCTCCCCGGCCATTTTCGGTGGCTCGGTACTTAATTTCAGATTCAACCGGGTGATCGCGACCCCCTTTTCCGGCTGATAGACCGCCACTCCCCAATGCACGAACTGGTCCAAACTACCCGTCAGGCTCATCCGATTGCCATAAACTGTGCAGGCGGAGCCGATTTGGGGAGCCTGCAAATTTTGTTCCTCGATCTTAAGCCCCGCCGAGGTGGCGGTACTTTGTGCGGCTTTCTGTAAAGCGGAGGCAGGGTTGCCCTCTGGCACCGGTTGAAGATTTTTTTCCAGCCATTCGATTTTAGGTGCCCACACCTCTTTCTGATCGGCCCACATCCGAGCCTCCTCAAGCTCATTGGAAACCCGCAATAGATTCCGACGGTTGATCTGGTCGAAGCTCAAAACAAACTTCAAAGCCAGCAGATGCAGCCCGACCCCAACGGCCAGGCCGAAAAAGAGCATCAGCTTTTTCTCATGACCCGTTAGCGTTCGCATCTGTTCCTCCTTCCTCACCCTCTTTTGCCCCGCCTCCGGGCGGAATCCCCTCGGCCTGAAATTGGGCATTCCCTTTGGGCAGAAGTCTTGGCTGGGGATGGCTCCACTGGTAAAGGGCCAACACCTTATTGCCTTTCAACCAGTTAAAATACTTCTCCGTTTGCTCAAGATCGTTGCCTTCACCCGTTAAAAAGACGTGCTTCCCGCTGTATTCAAACTGGGTCAATCGGATCCCTTCAATCAGCGGGGGATCATTTTCTACCAAAGGCCGGGAAACTTCCCAAAGAATCTCCATGACATTCATCTGCGGGTTGACCAGAGCCCCCGCCTCCCGCCATGCCATCGCTGCCGAGCGGGTCTTTTCTGCATCGGCCGCAATCTTGGCCAACTCTCGCTCCGCCTTCATTTTTTGGATCAAGGGAATGAACACATAAACCAATCCCATCGCCATCAATCCGGCATAGACCAAACATGCTGCCCGCAGGATTTTCTTTTGCTTGGCTCTTTCGGCCTTCACCAACCTTCTCTCCGTCAACGTTGGCGGAGGCAGGTTCCAGGGCTGTGTCGGGAGGCGGGGAGCTAACCTGCGTTCCATCCGGGAGGGGAAGGATAATCGTCCCAAAAAATCAGAGGCCTCAGGATGATCCTCGTCATCCCGCAAAACAAGCAGCTGAAGTTCGTTTAAGAGACCTTCCCCCTCCATTTGGCCCAAGAGGGCTCCAAGCTCTACCGCCATGCTTGCGTCGAGTTTCCGCTCGAGCAGAGGTTGGGTATGCAACCACTTGCCTGATTGATAAAAATCGACCACCCATCTACCCAGCTCCCTGCGTAAAATGGCCGTGGATCCGCCCTCAGGCGGAGGAAGCACCCGCCCAGTCACCTCGTAACGAGAGGACTCCTCTACGATTGAATTCTCATCGTAAGGCACGCCCAAAATTGCCGTGGCTGCCAACTGCCGAAGCGTCGGTTCCTCCGAAGTGCTGCCAGGAGCAGGCTCTGTGCGGATCGATTCAATGGACCAAACGGCCGCTTCCGGATTGGCACCCAACATGCCCTTCCGCTCAAGTACTAAGGCGGCCAAATCCTTTACAGGGGTTTGCTCAACCACCGGAACCCAGATCGGGATGGAATAGAACGCACGAGAGGGCAGACAGACCACCGCTCCGGGGGAAGGCTTCAGTTTTTTGGGAAGATCCGCCGGTCCCGCCCGCCGCACCTCCCCGCCTTCCATACTCCAAGACTCCCAGCCCTCGGGACCTGGAAAAAGAAAGACGAGACCCGTAGGGGTCTTGGTTTTCGCTGATTTCGGATGGGAAGCGCCCTTCTTCAAGGTTTCTTGTCCTCCATCCATCGGGCTTTGATCTGGGGAGGATTGCGGGAAATGAGAGCCACTATGGTTCTTTTAGCTTCACCGATATAGCCCGTCGAGGTCACCCTCCAAAGATCCTCACTCCCAGTGCTTGCCCTCTCGGCCACGGTGTTCGAATCGACCCCGAGGAGAGTGGTATTCACTTGATCGTCCGCTGTTCCCTCCGCTCCGTCAGGACCTTTTCTTGCAAGCATAAAGCTTTTTGCTTTTCCAGAAGTCATGCCGAGGACTGCCTCAATCACGTCCTGATCTGCTGTCAGCAGGGAAAGTTTTCCTGAGCCAAAAACCGTAAACTTTCTGTGCCAATCCACAGCGTTCGTCCCCGCCCCCGCTTGCCGGGCAAGTTCCGGCCATCCCATGACTTTCTCCACCTCCTCCAACCGTTCAAAGGGCCCGTTGCGAGGCCCCGTTTTCTTGATTCCCATATACTGCTCGCGTTCAGCCCCTTGGGCCTTCGGCATCGAATCCCCATCCACCCAATCCTGAAGGGCATCTATAACCTTCAGTTGGGTGTTCAGATCAATATCCCAGGATGCAAAAAGGTTTTGTAAAATGCGTCGACCTTGTTGCTGATTGTCGGGTCGAAGCCAGAAATTGAGATTCAGCCGGCCCTCCTCCCCGACAAAGTCCTCCGGTTTGACCTCAAACCGCACCTTCACTTTTTTGCCGTTAACCTTCCAAGCCTCACTCAATTGGGCGCTGAGCTGGGAGGAAGCCTGCTCAACGTCCGCACGGTTAATGCCCGGATTTAGCACCATCTGAATGCCCGACTCCGCCACCAATATCGCGCGGGCATTTTGCAGCCCCGCCACTTCCTGGCCGAGTTGACGTTGCAAAAGAGCGGCCAAGCCGAGCATCGCTGCTGAAATAAGTGTGACAGCCCAAAGAACAACCACCAGAGCAACGCCGGAGGATCCGGAGATTGAAATTTTCTTTTTCATTGTCCAGCTTTTGCTCCAGGGGCGGCAAATTCATTAGGTGAATTCGGACTGTTGTTTGATGGAGGAGCACCAGATGGCATTAGAGTGGCAGGATCCACCGGCACTTGGCCACCGGGACTCAGGCCTGTGGGAATCCAGAAGATTCCTTCGTTGGTCAGCGTTCGCGCCCCATCCTTCCTGACTAATTTCATTTTTAAATAGGAAGGTTTAAAGGGTTTGTCCCATTCCCCGAGTTCCTGCTGGCTCTGGGAATCCCAGACCAACCATTGCAGGGCTTGAATGTCCTGCATCAGCAAAAAACGGTTCGTCTCTCCCTTGCCGCGAGCCCCTCCCGTCGCCGTGTTCGTCGGTTCAAGCCTTTCGACAAGATTCAAAACTCTCCCATCCCCGGTAGCAGACTTTTCCAATCTAAGCTCAATCACGCGCAATCCCTCATAGGAGTCAGGCAGAATGGCCAGCGGAGCATTGGTTAGGGCAAGGTCATATCCCCCTCCCGATCGGGGCATCAGACCCAATTGGGATTTGGGAGGTAGATCCAGACAAAGCTGCCTGAGAAGCGCAAAAAGTCCGCTCACCTCCCGATTCCGCAGGCTGTACTGACCGGCTGCATTGGCTCCAATCACCGAAAATTGTACAAGCTGAAAAATCACCCCAAAGATCAGGATCAGAATTGCCATCCCGAGGGTGACCTCGATCAGCGTAAAAGAGCGGCTTACTTTCACCGTTGTGGACCCCAAAGCAAAAAGGAGACGGAATCCAGAGTTTCGTCATTTTTTCCTACCGCCCGTACCCCGGTCTGATACCAGCCCTGCACCTGCCGGTTGGCCGCCCGATTGGTCCCGGCAATGATAACGGGATCTGCAAGACGGCAGGAGCTCTGGAGTTCCCAAGCCTTGGTTTTCATCTCCGTCTGCCACTGCCCTGCATTCTGTAGATTGTTCGAAGCCGCAAGAATTCTTGCCGCCACGGATTCAACCACCTGCCTGCGCTGGCCGGTTCGCATCATTTCCACATTGATCCCCAGAATATCGTTCAGAGCCACGGCAAAACCCACGGCAGCAAACGCAAAAACGGCCACGGCCAGCATGACTTCAATTAGAGTGAAGGCGGTACTTCCTTTTTTCATCTTCGGTCAGGCTTCTCCGTCATCGTTTCACCCGTCAAGGCACCAAAGGAGAACTGTTCGATGTTGTCATCATGCCGGAGCCGCACCCGGATAGGCTCTACCAAGCCAGACCCCGTAAAAAGCCATTGATAATCCAGAGGCTTGCCCCACCCCCTCCGGCCTAGAGCCAAGTCCTGGGGGGTGATCAGATCCATTTCGATTCCATCGGGAAAAACTTCGCCCCCAACCCCTTTCGCATTCAAAACCACCCTTTGTTCCCGGCCAAAGCGCAGGGCATTTTCACGCGCCTGCCCCGCTTGATCTTCCAGTATTTTCCGGGCCCTCGCCATTTCCTTGTCCCCTCCCGTCGAAGTGAGAAACACAGCCGCGCCACCCATAAAAACCACCCCGATGGCGACGACCAAGACGATTTCAATCAAGGTGAAACCACGAGAACTCGTGGAGAGATTCACCCGTCTCATCTCGGCTCTTAAGAGAGCGGGTTGCCTATCAACGCACCGAGCCGGCTATTTGACATCGTCCGCGTTCCCGAACTGGCGGTCCGGCCCTGCGGAAGACCAACTGAATCCCTTAGGCCCCCCCAAGGCCATCTTGTACTCGGTTCCCCAAGGGTCAGTAATGGTTTGTGCAATCAGACCGCTGGCCTTGAGTTTGGCCTGAGCTTCTGCAGCCGGGGGAAGAACACCGCCGTTTTTCATCTCATAAAGCCGGGTTTGCGTTGTCAGAGCCTGAAGATCCCCGCGGGCACGCTGCTCCTTCGCAAATTCAAGATTCCCCGTAAGCATAAAGATGGCGGAGCCCATCAGCACGGTGATGATTCCCACCACCAGCATGATTTCAATCAGGGTGAAGCCGGCCGAAGCCGCAACTGAAGCGATGGATCGTTTTTTCATTCTTGTCTTAAGCCTACGACAGGTGCATCGGAAGACAATCCCGTCCTCAAGCGGGGACCCAAAGAAGATTTTATCTTCAAATCCTTCGCGGCCGGAGCTGAAGCCTGAGCTGGCGGGGAGGCAGGTGCCGCAGCCTGACCAAAGAAAACCTGCAAACGGAGATTCCTCAATGTTATGCCTTCCGCGGTGCTTGGAAGTTGGACATCGATCTGGTTCTCGCCGCCTTTCAAACACCCTGCAGGAACAAAGGCCCATATTTTTCTCCAGCCCCCGTACTCAATCGTCCTGCCGTTCGGCTCCGTACGATATCCTGGATCATCCAATCCTGGACACTCTGCCGCCACCCCGGCCAACGCCCGGCCATTAATCCAAACCCAAGGGGTCTCCCCCGGGATCAAGCCAGCCACTTCCGCCTCAAGGCGTCCGCAAAAGGGTTGGCCGGCAATCGGAGTTGCGAAACGAACGGCACTCTGCGGCTCGATCTTAAGCGGACCGGCATCCAAGACCGCATCCATCACAGCCCCTTTATCCTCATCCGACGGTGCCCGATGTCCGCCGTCTTGAAGGTCTTCAGCCGGAAAGATTTTTCCCGACGGGCTCAGATAATAACCGGGCCATGCGGCCCAACCCGCGGCTAAGACCAAGGGCTCGACCCAGCTTAGGTCTACCCGCTCCAAAACAGGTTCGGTTCCCGTTGATTCCACAATGATTTGACCCGCCCCGGCGATCGTCGCGCGATCCAGCAGAAGGGTGCGTTGGTGCAGATTCGCTGCATGTTCATAGAGATTTCCGCAAAGCGTGATGGACTTTCCAGGCTCCTGCCAAATGACACGCGCAAATCCACCCGAAGTTTCGCGAAACACCAACGTCAACGCCAACCGGCTTTCACCGACCGGAGGCCGAAGCGGCGCCCGCCAGGAAAAGGTTTTCCATCCTGTCTGGGTCGAAACCGGTCCAAACCAAGCCGGTTGGGAGGCCTGGGGATTGAGGGCGTCCCAGCTCGCCGGCGGAATTCCCCTTCCGGGGGGCGCCTCGGCCGTGCCGATCGAGCCCGCCCAAAGCAGAAAAAAAAGCCAGCCGATACGCGCTAGCTGATGGGTCCATTTCTTCACGCATCCCATTTTGGCAAGACCATGGCCATTTGGCGGATGCAGACCTCGCCTTGCTCACCAACTTCGTCAACAACCCATGAAGGAAAGAGAACAACTTATTAGAGACTTTTTCGCATGCCTGACATCGCATCAAAGATGCTGGTGATGATCGAATAGACCACAGCGCCCACCACCAGAGCGATGATCACAATGATGACCGGCTGGATCAGTGCGGTAATTCGCTGGATTTTCCGGTCCATGTCCTTTTCGAAACGGGCTCCTGCCTTATCCAGCGACTTAGCCAACTCGCCCGTTTGCTCCCCCACCGCCACCAGATCGAGAAACATGTCAGAAAATCCACCCACTTGGCGCAGAGCCCGGCTGAGCGAATACCCCTCCGAAACCTGCTCGGAAGCCTGCTCCAACTTGCCCCGGTAGTAGGTGTTGGGAGTCGACCGCGAGACCAGATTCATGGCCTGCATCAACGTCACGCCGTTGGCCAAGAGATTGGCGAGCGTCTGGCTGAACTGCGCATAGAAAGAGGCCTCCAACACGGGGCCTGCGATCGGAATTTTGCTCGTGGCCTGATCCCACCATACCCGGCCGGCAGGCTTTTGAATGGCCTGCCAAAAGGCCAGCCCACCCAACGCCAGACTGGCCAAAACCAGCCACCCCCAATGCACCAGAAAATTGCTCGTCCAAAGAAGCAGCTTCGTCACGATGGGCATGGTCTCGGGAGATTTGCTGAACAACGACTCCAACTGGGGCACCAAGACGACGACAAACAGCACCATCAGCAAAATCCCGGCTCCGGTGACAAACATCGGATAAATCAGCGCCTGAATGACTCGTGCTTTCAGGTCGTTCAACTTTTTCAGATAAAGAACCTGCCTTTGGAGGATATCCTTTAACGCACCGCTTACCTCGCCTGCTGCCACCAGATTGCAATAAAGGTCGGAAAAGCTGGCCGAGGCGTTCTTCAGGGCACGCGAGAGACTCGTTCCCTCCCGAACCTGAACCCGCAGAGTGTGTGCGACCGTTTTCAAGGCCGAAGCCTCCGATCTCTGCTCCATCATTTTTAAGGCGCCTTCCAGTTGCAATCCGGCATCCAACAAATCCCCCAGCTCCTCGGTAAAAGAGATAATCTGATTTTCCGTCATCGTTTGGGCAACCGTCAGCGTCGAGCCCTCAGGCAAAGTTTTGCCAATCCCATCCGCACCCTCCTGCTGGAGCCGCAGGGGCTGCAGTTTCATCCGGCTTAGATGGCTCAGGGCCTCTTGCCGGCTTTTTGCTTCAAGCACGCCTTTTTTTCGTTCTCCGCCAACCGCCAGAGCCTCGTACGTAAAGTTCGGCATTCTATTGTCCCGTCCCGGAAGCCTCAACCGCTGTCACCCGCACCACCTCTTCAATTGTTGTCGTCCCCTCAGCGACCTTTTCCCACCCGTCTTCACGCAGGCTGGTCATACCTTGGGACCGAGCCATCTCCCGGATGACGGCATTGGATTCGCGACGTGTGATCAATTCCTGAATTTGGGCCGAAACCAGGCAGATTTCGTAAATCGCACGCCTGCCCTGGTAGCCCGTCTGACGACAACGGTCGCACCCCACGGCCCGGTGAGCTGTCGCCGCCTTTTCGAGAGGAATTCCGACTTTGTTGCAGTACTCATCGGAATACTTCCCGGGCTCGCAGCACCACGGACAGAGCACCCGTACCAACCGTTGGGCAAGAAAGGCCCGCACCGAGGTTCCCACCAAAAACGGCTCGACCCCCATGTCCACCAGCCGAGTGATGCCCCCGATCGCATCATTCGTGTGAAGGGTAGAGAAGACAAGATGCCCTGTGAGGGCGGCCTGAATGGCAATCTTAATCGTTTCACCATCCCGCATCTCTCCCACCATGACGACGTTGGGATCGCCCCGGAGAATGCTGCGCAAGCCGGTGGCAAACGTGAGATTGATTTCCGGTTTCACTGCAATCTGCACAACGCCGGGTAGCTTGTTCTCCACCGGATCCTCAATCGTCACGATTCTCCGATCCTTCGTGTTAAGGGACGCTAGGAACGTATAAAGCGTTGTGGATTTTCCTGATCCCGTTGGACCCGTAATCAGCACAATCCCGTTCGGCAGAGCCAACAAACCCCGGACCTTTTGCTCGTTCACCGGACTCAATCCCAATTGCACAAAATCGTAACGCTGCTGGCCGAGGAGCCGCAGGCTCACAGACTCTCCCGTCACCGAGGGAATCGTGGCCACACGAACGTCGATCGGCCGCCCTTCAAATTCAAGGTTGATTCGGCCGTCCTGCGGCAAACGCCGTTCCGCAATATCCAGATGAGCCATGATTTTAATACGGGAGATGAGCGAGGCCTGAAAAAGTTTGATCTGGGGAGGCACAGGGATGTTCCGCAGAACTCCGTCGATACGATACCGAACCTGTAGATCGTCCTCCAAAGGCTCGATATGAATATCCGTGGCTCGCTCCTGCAGGGCTTCACGGATGATTTGGTTCACAAATTTAATGACGGAGGCTTCTGAATCGTCCCCGTCGAGAATGGTGGTCTCCTGCTCCATATCACTCGGAGGAGGCAGATCCCCGCGGCCCTCGAGAATCTCATCAAACGTCTCTGCACCTACTCCGTAGCCACTGCGGAGACCATCCAACACCGCCCGCCTCGGCGCCAACATCCACTGAGTCTCACCTTCCCAAAAACCGGCCAATGCCTGCCTTGCCAGATGATCAAAGGGGTCAAAGCAAAGGACGGGCAGTGGCCCGCCCTCCTCCGGCGTGACGGGTAAAAGGCGATGTCGCAGGGCGATCCGCGCCGGAAACTTATCCCTCATGGGCGCGGGAATCGGCGGAATCTCCCCCGGCCAAACTGGAAGGCCAAGCGTCTCCCCCAATTTTTGCGCGAATACTTTCTCATCCACCTGACCGGTCTCCAAAAGGGCGTTGACCATCGATCGCTGCTCCTGCGAAGCCTCTTGGACAGCCTTTTGACAGGCCACCAAATCCTTGGCCCCTGACTGCTCCGCCAATTCAACCAACGCTTCGCGCAGACTCATAAGGCCAAGATCTTGCCTAATTTTTCCGGATTTAACCCCGCCAGATCCTTCGTCACAAACCGGCCATCCTCCCTGATCAATTTGCCGTCAAAAAAGATCCGCCCCCCCCCATGGGCACGATCCTGTAGATTGACCAAATCCCAATGGATTTGGGAACGGTTGCCGTTGTCGGCCACCTCATAAGCCTGACCCGGGGTAAAGTGGAAAGAACCGGCGATTTTTTCATCAAAGAGGATGTCTCGTATGGGACGGGTCAGGCGGGGGTTCAATCCCAGAGAAAATTCGCCCACATAACGCGCCCCCTCATCGCTTGAGAAAATCTCCTCCAGCTGACGACTTTTGTCGCCAGCCTTGGCTTCGATGATCCGTCCCTTGGAAAAACGCAGCCGGACATTGTCAAAAGGAATCCCCCGATAGATCGCCGGGGCATTGAAGGTCACCTGCCCCTCCACGCTCTCCCTAACCGGCGCGGTAAAAACCTCACCGTCGGGAATGTTCCGCTCCCCCACGCATGGAATCACTCCAATCCCCTTGATGGAAAAACGTAGATCCGTTCCCGGACCCGTGATGTGGACCCGGTCCGCCCTTCGCATCCGGTTCACAAGCGGTTTCACTGCTGTCGCCATCTTGCGGTAATCCAGAGTACAGACCTGAAAGAAAAGATCCTCAAAGGCCTCCGTGCTCATGCCGGCGGCCTGGGCCATCGAGGGACTGGGCCAACGTAGGACCACCCAACGGGTATGATTGACCCTTCGATCAGAAAACGGCCGCATAATTTTGCCGGCCAACCTCTGTTGCGGCATCGGCACGTCGCTGGATTCGAAACTGTTTTGGGCTCCCCGCAGGCCGATGTAAGCCTGCATCGCCTTCATGCGGGCCAAGTCGTGTTTCAGGGAAAACTTTAAGCCCGGCTCCGTGACTCCCCGAGCCAACTCCCGGGAAATTCGCCCGGCATGCAAATGAACGAAAGGCTCCGCCCCCCGCTCCCGGACCGCCCGGATAAGTTCAATGACAAAGTCCTCCGGTATTTCGGAGGCATCGATCCAGACCCGGTCACCCCGACGCAAACGGGTCGAGTAGCCGGCCAGCAACCGAGCCAACGGACGGTAAGAGGCCTCCTTCACGGAGAACTTTTCCCCCCGCTCAGCCATGGGTAACTTGAGGTGGCATGGAACTCCATCACTATAAGTTTCAACCACTCCGCTACTTTGGCAAGCTGACTGCCCTGATTGTTGCGGGATTTTTACTCCCCCTCGGCCTTGGGGCAGCGGAGCCTGCCATCCTTACGGGTCGGGCCACGATCCAGCTTAAGAATGCCGTCTCTGCCCAAAACCTAACCGGCATGGATCTGGTGCTGGGCCCCACCTCCCTCATCCCTGAAATCCGTCGCCTGCGAATGGAAACTTGGCGAACGGAAGGGCTGGCCATCAAACGGAATACCAGCGGAGACGAGGAACCCATCGGCGTGCAGATCGATTTTGCAGACGGTTACAAAAACTTGGATCTGAAAGCTATGAGTCAGGCTGCTGCCAATGCGGCTAGCGCACGCACGAAGACAGACACGAACGGCATATTTACGTTCACCAACACCCCGCCGGGAAAATATGCTCTCTACGGACAGTACAAAAGTCGTTATGCCGTGGCCTACTGGCTATTGGAGGTAGAACTTACCGAGGGAAAAACCAACTCGGTCAGCCTTTCTGAGACCAACGCCGCGGAAATCTTCAACCGGTTCGAGAAAAAACCGCGCTAGCTTTGGCCTGAGGCCGCCTGCCACAACCGCCAGTAGGCACCCTTCTTGGCCAACAGATCCTCTCCCCGCCCCTCCTCCACCAAGCGTCCCTTTTCAAGGACCAGAATCCGGTCCGCCCGATGGGCAGCGTGCAACCGATGCGTTACCAGCAACGTGGTTGGACGCTGCATAACCCGTCCAAGGACATCCAGCAGCTCCTTTTCAGTGGTCGGATCCAAGGCACTTGTCGGCTCGTCTAGAAGAAGAATGGGCGCATCCCGCAAAAAGGCGCGGGCAATTCCGATTCTTTGCCGCTGACCCCCACTCAACATCGCCCCCCGTTCCCCAACCTTCGTTTCGTATCCTTGGGGAAGGGCACGGATAAACTCATCCGCCTGCGCCTCCTGAGCCGCTTTTTCGATTTCCCGGAAAGTGGCTCCCGGCCGCCCGTATGCAATGTTCTCTCGCACAGTTCCGTTCAGAAGGACTGTTTCCTGTAAAACCAAAGCCTGCCTTGCCCGCAGATCATTCTTGGCCACCTCACGCAGATCCATGCCGTGAAAAAGAATGCTCCCCTCTGTTGGATCGTAAAACCGGGGCAACAAGGATAGCAGCGTCGTTTTGCCCGCCCCCGTTCCCCCGACTACCGCGACAGACTCTCCGGGTTCGATGACAAATCGAAGGCCGCGCAGAACCTCATCTCCACGCGGATAACGAAAACCCACGTCGCGGAACTCGATCTTTCCGGGCCCGGCAGGGAGACGCACCGGTTTGACCGGATCCGGCACCTCGTCCGGAGTATCTAAAACCTCAAACACCCGCTGAGCCGCCGCCGCTGCTCCCTCCATTGACCACGCGGTGTAACTCAACTGCTCTAACGGGGAATATAACATTGCGAGATAAGCAAGGAAGACGAGCAGATCCCCCAACGTCATCCGCCCCGCTGCCACCTCTCCCGCCCCGGCCCACAAAAGCACCGCTGTGCCTGCCGCCAAAAGGGTTCCCACCACCAGCGTACTTGCGACATTCGTCATCGAAAGACGCAGGTTCGCCTCCAGGGACTGACGGCATTCGCGACGAAAAAGATCCACTTCGTAGGATTCCCGTCCAAAGGCATGTACCACCCGGATGCTCGAAAGTCCCTCGTTCGCACGGGCCAACACATCGCTTTCTTGCGACTGGAGGGCAGCCGTCTCTCGACGGATACGCCCGGCATAACGGGAGATAGCGAGCATAAGAAAAGGAATCACGCCAAGGGAAAGGAAGGCCAGCAAAGGGCTCATTTTCAGCATTACGAAAAAAGTTCCCCCCAAAGTCAGAAGAGATCCGAGAATGGTGGCAAACCCGCGGTTAAAATACGTCTGAACAGCCTGGGCGTCATAAGCCACACGAAAACTGGAATCAGAGCTGCGGCGCACGTCATGAAAACGGAGGGGTAGCGATTGCAAATAGGCATACAGCTCCGTCCTAACCTGAAGTAACGCACGAAGCCCGATTTCAATCAGGGTATAGGTCTCAGCCAGATTGACCGCCCCCCACAGAAGATGAATACCCACGAGCGCACCACAGGTGATCGCCAAGGCCGAAGGAAGGGACCATTCCCCGCTGAAAAACGGCAACGCAATTCCCCCCCCTGGCGAACGAAGAATGACATCAACGACAAATTTCAAGGGCCACGGCTTAAGAAGATTCAGCACCGTTGCAAATCCCAGCAGGACCAGGGCCACAAGAATTCGGCCGAGGAACGGTCGGTAATAACCGAGGATACGAAAGATCAGACTCATGCTGATGGTGGCGCTTTCCCTCCGGTGGGTAACAACTGGGCACGCCGCGCCGCGACCCGAACAAGATCACCCACCCGCCGGCGAAGCTGCCATCCTGTCCAAAGCCAACCCATTCCAGCCAAGGCCAGAATGCCAAGAAAGAACGGCAAAGCTACCGGATAGGACAAAGCCACAAGAACGTCTGCGGTGACGGCAGTGACGGCAAACAAACCACTGAAGGTGGTGGGGACGATGCCCTGATGAACACGGGTCAACCGCCGACCGTGCGGATAGATCTCCGTCAAGCTGCGAAGCCGAATGTGCCACCAGCGATTCGCAAAGATCTGGATATCCCAGGAGTTCCAACCCGTATCCTGTGCGTACCGCCAACCTTCCTCCTCGAGAATTTTCTCAATTTCTGCCAGCAGGTGGACCCTCTCCCTTCCCTGCTCGCTCCAAAAAGACAAAAGGCGGGACCGGAAAAGAGGGAGAGAGGGTCCGGCATCCTTTTCCGGAGTTTGTACCACCGCATCCGGGGTTCTCTTTCCTTTCAGCCATGTGAAGTATCTTGCCCAATCCCGGACCAAGGGTTGGGTGAGTGCGAGATAGAAAACCGTCAACCGAGCCAGAATGGTATCATGCTTCGGCTCAACTCGCGCCACCACCATGAAGGAGATCGCAGGCAGAAGGGTGGCGGCCAGCATCAAAAGAGGGACAATCCGGATCGGCTCCACCTGAATCGAAACAAGAAAGATAAAGAGAGCGAGCGCGTTCCACTCCAAGCCGCTCACCAGCTGCGTCCAAGGAGACGCCGGCTTGGGATAGAGACATTGAAACAACCCGGTTCCAAAAATCCCGTGATAGATGATCGGTCGGTGAAAAACTCGCTCGAACCGAGGCAACCCGTAGATCACTCCCTTCCATCGCGCAGAACCCTGTGGGTCGAAATACTGCATGTGCTTGAAGCGAAGCATGGCTTCCGCCTCACCGTATCCTTTTTGCTGGCGAAAATAGGCCTGCATGGTGAACCGGCGGTGATGCCAGACCAACGCACTGGGACTGAATCCCACCCGATGACCCGCTTGCATCAACCTCCAGCAAAGATCCACATCATCCCCAGCCTTGCGAAATTCAGGATCAAACCCGCCAATCTCCTCCAGAACTGATTTCCAGTAAGCCATGTTGCAACCTGGGATATGCTCCGCTTCCGTATCGCTCAGTAACACGTGAGTTGGAGCGCCCGGACAGGCGGCAACAGCCGCCGGAATCGGCCCCGTCGCAGGAGGATTCAGGTTAGGCCCGCCCACGGCCGCATAAGACGAATGCAGAAGCGTGGAGACCAGAAAATAGAGCCAATCGGAATCCGGCATGCAGTCCGAATCGGTGTAAGCAATAATCTCGCCCGACGCCGCATGCATGCCCACATTTCGGGCCACAGACAATCCCCGGTTCGGCTGCAGGATGTTTTTGACGAGAGGGAACTCCGCCACGATCGACTGAGTCGCGTCCTTCGATCCGTCATCGACGAGAATGACTTCAAAATCCGGGTAGTCCACTTTATGCAGCGCCTCGAGGCATCCCCGCAACGTGGCTGCCCCGTTGTAACTGCAGACCACCACCGAAACCTTGGGCACACGCGGAAGGGGAAACTTTTCTACCAACCGATCCTTCGGCCCGAGAGTCTGCTGCGCCAAATTCCGATAGGCAATTTTGGGCTGCCGGTCTTTACGGACTAGCCCGAAGGCCCAATCCTCGACATCAATTCCGTCGGTAAACCATTCGTCGGTCCACGAAAACAGGATCGTTCCCGCCAACCCGCCTCGAAATACCTCACCCCAGTGAAGGTCGAGCAATGCGGCCTGCTCCTCTTCCCCGTGCCGGAGGGTGTCCATCCCAAACTCCCCAAGAACAAGCGGACGGCCTTCAGCCAGATTTTGTAGGCGTGAAAGATAAGCTCTCAGATCCGGCCCGCGGTGCAGATAGACGTTGTACGAGAGAAAATCCGTCTCCTTGGGGAGAAGGTACTCCGTAGGCGGAAAATTCGCATAAGCCGCCAACGCCCCTGAGTCCTCGTCTTTCACAATTCGCACCAAGGAATCGAGGAACCCCTCGACCCGTTGAGGCCCATACCATCGAACCAGATCGGGAGGGATTTCGTTGTCGATGTAGTAACCCAGAACAGCGGGGTGCCCGGACCCCGACTTGGCGGCCCGCCGCACACTGGCACGGATCTCCCGCCGCACGGCTCCGTCATCAAGAAAAAGAACACGTCTTTGCCAAGGGACGGTCACCATCACCCTCAAACCATATTCTGCTGCCAAATCCAGGAACCAACGGGGAGGCGGATGGTAAACCCGAAGAACGTTGAAGCCCGCCGCCGCCACCAATCCGAAATCCCGGCGCGCTTTTTCCGGACTTCCCAAATGGTCATCTCCATCCCGAAAGGGGCCATACGTCACTCCTTGGATGAAGAATTTTTTTTCGCCGCTGAAAAGAAATTTGCCGCGCACCTCGATACGTGGCCCGTCGAGACCCGAGACGTGACCCAGGGAGGAACTCACTCGCGCAGTTGGCCGTGGCCGGTGACCACGTACTTGTAGGAGGTCAACTCCTCCAAGCCCATGGGGCCACGGGCATGAATCTTGTCCGTGCTGATCCCGATTTCTGCACCAAAACCAAATTCCGCACCATCGGTGAACCTCGTCGATGCGTTCCAATATACAGCCGCTGAGTCCGCCCCCCGCAGGAACTCGGCGGCAGCGGCCCGATCCTCTGTAACGATCGCATCCGAATGATGGCTGCCGTGCTTTTCCAAGTGATCCAGCGCCCCCTTGACCCCGTCGACCACCCGGATGGCCATACTTAGATCCAGATATTCGGTTTCCCAACTGGCGGGTGGATCGAGTTTCTCTCCTGCCGCTCGGCTGGCCGCTTCATCCCCAAAAAGCTTCACTCCTTTGGCCCGGAGAGCTTTGACCAGCTGGGGCAGGATCTTTTCCGCTCCCCGCTGATCCACCAACAAAGTCTCGGCCGCATTGCAGGTCGCGGGGCGCTGACACTTGGCGTTCACCACGATCGCTTCGGCCATCGCAGCATCGGCTGCCTGATGGACGAAAACATGGCAAACCCCGTGAGAGTGCTTGATGACAGGAACTCGGGCATGTTCCAGAACTGTGGAAATCAATCCCTGCCCTCCCCGGGGAATCAAAAGATCGATCACTCCTTCCAAGCGACACATCTTGGGAATGCTCTCGCGGCTTTCATCCTCCACCAGCGCAACAACCTCCGCCGGCAGGCTCTTTTTCACAGCCGCCTCGCTCAAGGCAGACGCTAACGCCCGATTGCTTTTTCGCGCCTCGCGACCTCCACGAAGAAGAACCCCATTTCCCGTTTTCAAGCACAGGACGGCGCTGTCGACGGTCACATTTGGGCGCGACTCATAGATGATTCCGATCAGACCGATCGGAACACGGATTTTTTCGATTTCCAATCCGTTCGGCTGCTTCCACTTCCGGATCACCTCCCCAACAGGATCAGCCAACTTCACCACCTGGCGTACTCCGGCGACCATTTCGGCAAAACGCTTCTCATTCAGATCAAGCCGGTCGAGCAAAGAGCCGGAAATCCCTGCAGCCTTGGCGGCCGCCAGGTCCTCTTGGTTGGCCAACCGAATCTCCTTTTTTCGTGCCTCCAGTTGATCGGCCATCGCCAAAAGCAGCTCATTTTTTTCCGTCGTCGAGAGAAGAGCCAAACGGCGGGCGGCCTGTCTTGCCTTGCGGGCCAAA
>Ga0214921_10004662_pt1 | contig 19969 bp, 19 predicted proteins | sample LL1505_MetaG_FD_177992 | JGI IMG/M metagenome (GOLD analysis project Ga0214921, IMG submission 177992) | Freshwater microbial communities from Lake Lanier, Atlanta, Georgia, United States - LL-1505 | ecosystem: Environmental > Aquatic > Freshwater > Lake | place: USA: Georgia | collected...
GTCCGATGTGTTTGCTACTGCGCCAGAAATTTTTTTAATTTTTTAGGGGTTGCTATTGGATTTGCATCCAATTAACACTAAACCTGCTCAAGAAATACGTGCTTTTGATAAGCTTGGATTGCAGGATTGCTAGTGCCATCTCCCGACTCTTATGCTGGAAAAACTCCACTAGGTATCAATGATTATTATCAACAAACCCCTGTTTCCGCGCTATATCTTCATACGCTTGGGCTGAGGTGATTCGGCCAAGAGCTTTGCACTCATTCGTTCAACCATAAAAATTAGCCGGCTAGTTAGTTTTGGGAGTGAAGTGGCGAAGATCGATGATGTTCTGATAAACAGTTACAAGCACGGGAGGCAGCGATTCTGATGAAATCCGCGCCCCTGTTCTTTGCTGGCGAGTACATGCGTTTGACTGGGGCACTTTTTGCACGCATAGAGGGGGTTTGCCAGATAATTGATAGTGAACGCCGAGTTATAGTTTTAATTGAGATTTTTAGTAATCAAATGGCAGGGCGCCTGTCTCACCGGCCAGTTTGGGCAAGATGTCCTGATAAATCTGTATTACAGGTTCCCGCTCGATAAAACTTTGCACCACCATTTCGGTGGGGTGTAAAAAAGCCCTCCTTAGAACTTGCGATAGTTTTTTTATGATTTACTTCTCATGGTATAAATGCTAAAATAATGACACTTGTTGATCTAGAAATAGTTATGCCGCACCCTTTCTTAATCAATTACAGTTTTATACTAGCACTCAAAAATTGGCTGGTTTTTTTAAAGGTAGTTCGATTTATAATAAGAGAGCCGTTCCCACCAGTTACCCTCCGTTAGGCAGCATACGGTGGTCATAGTTTCGGCGATCACTATAAATGCTTCATCATCCTTAAGGCGAGGTTAAGCTTGAATGTTATTAATCTTCATACGTCAGCATCAGCTAATATGCATCGAAACTTAATTCATGCGAGCTCCTAGTGGAAGTGATTTGTAATTGAAGGTACTCATTACCGGCGCAGCCGGTTTCATTGGTTCAGCCCTATCGCTTAGGTTGCTCGATCGTGGCGATATGGTCATTGGTATTGACAATCACAACAATTACTTCGATCCAGCTATTAAGGAAGCAAGGTTAGCCAGACATGTCAATAATCCCAACTATACCCATTTGCGAATTGATATTGCAGATCGGCAGGCCGTTGAAATGTCTTTCGCAACCCATAAGCCTACTCGGGTCGTTAATATGGCTGCCCAGGCCGGCGTACGCCACTCCATCGAAAATCCACTCGCCTACATTAATAGCAACATCGTTGGCTTTGCCCATATCCTCGAATGTTGTCGGCAGAATGGTGTCGAGCACCTTGTCTATGCTAGTAGCTCCAGCGTCTATGGAGCCAACACAACCATGCCCTTCTCAGTGCATCACAGTGTGAACCACCCCCTTAGCCTTTACGCTGCCAGTAAAAAAAGCAACGAACTGATGGCCCATACCTATAGTCATCTTTATGGCCTGCCAACTTCTGGACTACGTTTTTTTACCGTTTACGGTCCCTGGGGTAGGCCAGATATGGCACTCTTTAAATTCACCAAAGCCATTCTTGCCGGCGAGAAAATCTCAGTCTTTAATTATGGCAAGCACCGGCGGGATTTTACCTACATCGATGACATCGTAGAGAGCGTGATTCGAGTGCTTGATAGCCCAACTTCACCTAATTTGAACTGGAATAGTGCGCAACCGGACCCAGGTAGTAGCAAAGCCCCGTGGCGAGTCTTCAACATCGGAAATAGTAACCCAGTTGAACTCATGGACTATATCGGGGCAATAGAGATAGCGTTGGGCAAGAAGTCTAAGATCGAATTACTGGCTATGCAACCGGGAGACGTGCTGGATACCCAAGCAGACGTAACCGATTTTCTTGAGCAGTTTGACTACAGACCTGCTACACCAGTGATCCAGGGCGTGGCAAAATTTGTCGCTTGGTACCGAGATTACTTCAAGGTTCAGTAATTATGCGTCAAAAAGATATTAAGCTTGCCATCATTGGACTCGGTTACGTTGGCTTACCGTTGGCTGTCGAGTTTGGCCGCAAACGCTCTGTAGTGGGGTTCGATATTGATCCGTACCGCATTGATGAATTAAGTGCTGGTTATGATCGTACGCTTGAAACAACTAAAGACGAACTCACAGCAGCCAAGAACCTAACTTACACCATTCACTCAGATGAGATGCGCAGCTGTAATTGCTTTATCGTGACTGTTCCTACCCCAATTGACGAGCATAAGCGACCAGATCTTACTCCGCTTTTCAAGGCTACTGAAACTGTGGGCAAAGTACTAAAAAAAGGAGATATCGTTATTTACGAATCTACTGTCTATCCCGGCTGTACTGAGGAAGACTGCGTTCCTGTGCTTGAAAAAAACTCTGGTCTTAAATTTAATCAAGACTTCTTTTGCGGATACAGTCCAGAGCGAATCAACCCAGGCGACAAAGAACACCGTATTACTTCTATCAAAAAGATTACCTCCGGTTCAACTTCTGAAATTGCTGAACTAGTTGATGTACTGTATAACGAAATTATTACCGCAGGCACACATAAGGCTGAAAGTATCAAAGTTGCAGAAGCTGCTAAGGTTATTGAGAATACTCAGCGCGATCTCAACATCGCGCTTATCAACGAGTTAGCTCTCATATTTAACAGGATGGGCATTGATACCGAGGCTGTCCTAAATGCTGCTGGCAGTAAATGGAACTTTATGCCTTTTAGGCCCGGCCTAGTTGGCGGGCACTGCATCGGCGTTGACCCCTACTACCTAACCTACAAAGCAGAGGCCCTTGGCTACCATCCAGAGATTATCCTAGCCGGCCGGCGCTTAAACGACAGCATGGGTAATTATGTTGCCGCTCAGTTGGTGAAATCCATGACTAAGAGGCGTATCCAAGTAGTGGGTGCCAAGGTGCTGGTAATGGGTTTAACTTTTAAAGAAAACTGTCCTGATCTTCGCAACACTCGTGTGATTGATATCGTTACTGAATTGAATAACTATAATTGTGATGTAAATGTTTACGACCCTTGGGTAACTGTCGAAGGCGCCATTCAAGAATACGGAATTACACCCATCACCCTATTAGAAGAAGGAAGTTATGACGCCATTATCTTGGCAGTTGCACACCAGCATTTCAAAGAAATGGGTTATGCCGCAATCCGTGCCCTGGCCAAGCCTGTTTCAGTTCTCTACGACCTGAAGTACGTGCTTGCGGCACAGGAATCCGATTTGAGGTTGTAACTATGACTACATACAAAACACTTCAATATAAGCTCAAAGCTGACCCCCGAACCTGGCTTGTTACAGGCGTAGCTGGTTTCATTGGTAGTAATCTGCTTGAAGCCCTTCTTAAAATTGATCAGCAGGTCGTAGGGCTAGATAATTTTAGTACAGGGCATAGACGAAATCTCGATGAAGTGAAACAGTTAGTCAATTCAAAACAGTGGGCAAAATTCAGGTTTATCGAAGGCGACATTTGTGAATTACCAGTCTGTCATCATGCTTGTGATGGGGTGGATTATGTACTTCACCAAGCAGCACTTGGTTCTGTGCCCAGAAGTATAGAAGAGCCAATTGTTACAAATAGAAACAATATTGATGGTTTTTTAAATGTATTGATTGCAGCACGAGAAGCTAGGGTTCGGCGTTTTGTCTATGCTGCAAGTAGCTCAACTTATGGTGACCAACCGGACTTACCCAAAGTCGAAGAAAAGATCGGAAGACCTCTTTCACCATACGCGGTTACAAAGCTGGTTAATGAGCTCTACGCCGAAGTATTTGCCACAACGTATGGTTTCAGGTCGATCGGGCTGCGTTACTTCAACGTCTTTGGCCGACGGCAGGATCCGGAGGGTGCATATGCCGCCGTTATCCCAAAGTGGATTGCTACGATGCTCAAGAATGAGACCGTCTTCATCAATGGCGATGGTGAAACAAGTCGCGACTTTTGTTATGTCGAAAATACTATTCAAGCCAACTTATTAGCTGCAATGGTTCGTGATGAATCTGCAACAGCTCAAGTTTATAACGTGGCGGCTGGGAGGCAGACAAGTTTGAACCAGCTTTACTTCCATATTCGCGATACCCTTGCTAAAAGCTTTTCACATTTAAAAGAGGCGCAGCCCACCCATCGCGACTTTCGAATAGGTGATGTGCGTTATTCGTTTGCAGACATCGGAAAGGCAAAGAAGTTATTGGGTTATCAGCCAACACATCAACTAGCGAATGGATTGAATGAGACTATAAACTGGTATATCGATAGTATAGTTAATAGTTGCTGTAATCGCGATTAGATGGTATCGGGCTCTATAGACTTTTTACGGGCTAATTTTCTAAGCTAACAACTCTACAAGTTACTGAAATGAAAATAAGCCGCTTGCCCATCACTGTTTTAATGGCGGTATATAACGCCGAAAATTATCTATCTGCAGCAATCAATAGTATTTTAAATCAGACCTATACTGAATTTGAGCTATTGATAATCAATGATGCATCGACTGATGCAAGCCCGGAAATAATCGCTTCCTACCAGGATAACAGGATCCGTTGTATTACAAATGACACAAATTTAAATTTGTGCCGTAGTCTTGCGAAAGGGATTTCGTTGGCCAGAGGTGAATTTATTGCCCGCATGGATGCCGATGATGTTGCTCATCCCATGCGCCTTGAGAAACAACTGGCAGCCATGCTAGCTTGCCCTAAGCTTGATTTACTTGGTGCGAATGTTCGTTGGATCGATCAATCTAACAATGTTATTCGGCATCCTAAAATTATTTCTAACCCCGTGGATTTGCGATGGAACTTATTCTTTAAGAATTGCTTCAATCATCCAACAGTAATGATCCGGAAATCTGCTTTGGACCGGAGCGGCCTAAATTACGGAGTGATTCCCGATGAGATTGCAGCACATTTTCCAGAAGGGTTAGGTGGGATAGGCGATGAAGATTATTTACTTTTCGGGTTGCTTAGTTTATGTGGAACAGTTGGCAATCTTGATACGACGCTTCTAGATTACAGAATCCATCGAAAGAGCCTGACAGCCCTGTTTTCTGAAAAGCAAAAAGAGCAGACCAAACGTATATCAGGTGCATTGCGGTCGATCTATTTACATCATAGCGACACTTTGGGTATTGTAAGCAACGAGTTAAAGTTTCCAAAGCTAGGATTGGATCCGCCTTCTGAGCTTCACGAAATCAATGCGATCGCACAGAAGATGCTCCATGATTTCCGGGATCCTGTGGCTCACCGTCGGATCAATATTCATCTTCGTCTGCAACGTGCGATCTTGACTCAAGACACACAAGGTTTCCTTAAACGCGCTCTTGTTACACTAAGAATAGTATTTAATTGGGAAGCTTTAAGATGGACAGACCTTCCTATCTTGTTAAAGTATGTTTTTGGTGCTAAGGTTATTGGTTTTTATACTAGGCACTTGCGTTTGCTCAACAGGTAACTCAATGAGACTGGTTGAAAAGATATTGCCGCCCTACTGGATGGGCCATTTTAAGCCGAATGGAAGACTGCGACCATTTTTCGGGTGGATCGATCGATATGCCAATGGACCTGGAAATAGAACAAGGCATATGATCGAAGCGTTTGGAAATTACTACATTAATCCAAACTTGGCCTATGCTCAGTCAAGCTGGTCTACGGAGCATCTTGAAAGCACCGTAACACGTGCAGTTCGGAGAAATGTGCCGATAGTAATGAATCAAAACGGTTGGTATTATCCTGCTTGGTATCCGGGTGACTGGAAATTAGCCAATAAGCAACTTCTTCAGGCTCATCAACGCTCCAACCGTGTCATATTTCAATCACACTTTTGTGTAGAGGCTATGTCGGCTCTTACAGGTGTAATGCCTCATCAGCCGGTGGTGCTCCACAATGCGGTAAATGTACCGACAGGTAATTTCACCATTCGCAATCCCTCGCGTCCAATTCTGTGGCTTTCCGGCGCATTCCACAGGGATGCAGATCACATCCTACTTCCAGCCCTTGAGGCCATCGAAATCCTATCGCATGAGATGAAAGAAGATTTGCCGCTATTGAAAATTGCTGGCTATTTTGATCAGGGCGCCTTAAAAAGCGAATGGTATGGTGAGGTGAAAAGTAAGTTAATCTCGCTGGCTAGTCGCCGCAGATGTCTCTGGCTTGGAAAGTACGCGGCGTCTGAGCTCCCGGGACTGATAAAGGATGTCTCGCTGGGGTTGCATTTAACTAGTAAAGATTCTTGCCCAAATGCGGTTTTAGAGCGTATGGCATTAGGTGTTGGGCATATTTACGCAAAATCCGGAGGTACGCCAGAGCTAGTAGGGGAGGCTGGTATTGGCGTCAATTCTCCTCTTGATTGGAATAGGCAAACACCAGTTAATGTGGATGAGCTAGTGGAAGCAATCAAACTTGGATTAGGGAGCTGGAGAAACCTAGGGCTTGAATCATTCAATCGGGTCAAGGAAAAGTTCTCATGGAACCATTACATTGAGTCGCACAGAAAAATTTTTTCCGATATCACACTATGATTTACAGTAGTATTAAATGGCATAAACGGATATGCCGTTTATGCTGGGAATGATTGAGAAATTTGGCGCGTATGATAGACAACACTGACGAATATATTTTCCTGCAGAAAAATAGGGCATTGGGAACTTTGCCAGATATGGGTTGCGCAATTAGGGTCTCGGATTTGATAAATGAAAGAGTTGGCATTAAGGACGGAGAGAAACTAGAAGTCAATATATTGGATGTCGGTTGCGCAACCGGCCACTTTTATCGAACATTTATTCGCCAAGGTTTGGGCATATCAAAATATACGGGGCTGGAGATTGATTCGGGCATGGTGAAAGCTGCGAAAGAGGTTTGGTCAGGTGAAGTTAAAGAAGGAAAAGTGGGATTCATTAATGAGGATATTGAAAAGTTTTACGACGATAGAAAATTCGATTTTGTGATTTGTATAAATGCCTTTATGTATTTTGCGTCAATAGAGGAGGTGCTGAGAAAACTGATGCGGATGACACAATTTCACCTAATCATCCGCAGTTATTTCACTGATTCTAATTATCGAATTATTCGGGCTCAGACTAAACAAAACCATGACAAGGCGATGCTTCACGAGATTGATGTTTTTGATGAGCAGGGAAATATGTTGTGTTACGATTTTTGGAATATATATAGCCATACATACATTGAATCGCTTGTTAAAAAGATAGACCCAAATGCTAGAATTGAATGGATTGAGGACAATAATATTATTACTTCAATTGAAGAGGAAGCCAATCTAGGGATCTCTAAACGAGGCGCTACGGAAATATTCGGGGGCCATGAGATTTCATACCCCTTCTTTCTGCCTTGGAAATATCTAGTAGTTACCTATAGTCACGGTTAGTTTCTTGTAGGCGTAGCGCACCATATATCTGCATGCTTGCTACCCTACTAACCCCAATCACTTAACAAAATGAAATCACAATACGGGCGGTAATAAATGAAAATCTTGGGGCTAAATCTTGGTTATATGGCAACAGCATCTATGTGCATCGATGGTGTTATTGACTCCTGTGTATCTCAAGAGCGGTTTTCCCGCAAGAAAAATGATGAAAGCTACCCTAAGGAAGCTATTGAATATTGCATTGAGCATGCCGGCGTTAAATCCGGCGATGAAATCGATATGGTTGCCATCGGATCAGTTCAGCACGATCTATGGCACCGTCTGGCGCATTACTACTCTGGCTTCAATATTGATGATCGAATGGAAGAGCAGCACATTTACTGGAAGCCCGTGCTCTACGAGAATAAAGAAATCTCTTGGCAAAAGTTATATGCTAACAAATTGGATTTTGATCAATATCCTGGAACATGGAAGACTTTAGCCAAGGAATTATCAGGAGGTAGCCACTTCACGGGGGAAGATCAGCGAAAGATAAATGACCACATTGTTACTTCAATAGCTCACCACGTCGGAATACCGAAGGAACGTTTTCGATTCATTGATCATCATACTGCCCATGCAGCTTACGCTTATTATGCAAGCCCATATCGAGACGGGCGGACACTCGTGCTAACGCTAGATGCTTTTGGGGACGGTAATAGTGCGTCAATCTCAATAGGCAACAACGGTAAGTTGGAAAGAGTCAAGACCATTTCGCATCGTGACTTTCAGGTTGCTCGTATTTATCGCTATATCACTCTGCTCTTGGGTATGAAGCCTGATGAGCATGAATATAAGGTGATGGGCTTGGCACCATATGCAAAACCTCAGATATATAAGAAGGCTTATGAGGTATTCTGTGACACCATGTATGTTGACGGCCTTGATTTTAAGTTTCGCACAAGACCCAAAGATCTCTATCATTATTTTAGGGAGAAGCTTGAAGGTGTGCGGTTTGATGGTATTGCCGGCGGCTTACAAAAATTCGTTGAAGAGTTGATCTGCGATTGGGTAAAAAATGTTGTAGCGTATTATGGCATCAGTCGGATCGTTTTCGCTGGCGGCGTCGTCATGAACATCAAAGCTATACAGAAAGTGTCAGAGCTCGAATGTGTAGATCAAATATTCGTGCCGCCTAGCCCAGGTGACGAATCGTTGGGCATGGGTGCTGCGTATCACTGCGCTGCAGAATTCGGAGAGGTCACTCCATACCCACTTACTAATGCCTACTTAGGTACCGATATCAGAGAGTATGAGGTTGAAGCGCTTTTATCACGTCTTGAGGGGCAAGACGTACAATATCATATAATAAAAAACGTCTCGCCAGTCGCTGTGGCTGCGCAATTAGCTAAAGGGCGGGTAGTGGGTCGCTGTGGGGGACGCATGGAGTTTGGCGCTCGTTCTTTGGGCAATCGTTCTATTATTGCGGATGCTAGATCCGATAAGATGATTCGTGTAATTAACGATAAAATCAAAAATCGCGATTTTTGGATGCCATTCGCTCCGGCTATATTGAAAGAGCGTGAAAGTAAATATCTACTTAATCCTAAAAATCTATCTGCACCATATATGACAATTGCATTTGAGACCCAAGAAATTGCGAGGATGCACTTGGCTGCCGGCATTCACCCTGTGGACTATTCTGCTCGGCCACAATTGGTAGATAAGGAGCAGAATTCAGATTTTCATGAACTTATTACCGAGTTCGAGGCCCTTACTGGTGTTGGTGCTGTTTTAAATACATCATTTAATCTTCATGGTGAGCCAATAGTTCGTAGTGCTGAAGATGCCTTTCGCGTATTCGAGCTTACGGATATTGATGATTTATGGGTTGGCAATGTCTTAATTAGCAAGATTTGAAAATATGACTTACTCAACTATTAAGTATTGCAAGAAATGTTTGACACCTGATAGTAGGCCGCGCGTTGTTTTCGATGCTGATGGAGTATGTAACGCATGTAGAAATGCAGAAGAAAAGGAAAAAATCGACTGGGCGGATAGGGAACGCGAATTCAGAAGTCTGATAGCGCCATTGCGCGGGCGAAATACCTCTGGTGAATATGATTGCATTGTGCCATGGAGTGGCGGGAAGGACAGTAGCACAATAGCATACAAGTTAAAGTTTGAATATGGCCTGAACCCGCTTCTCGTCACCTATTCCCCAATGATTCCCAATGAAATCGGCCATCACAATAGGGAAGAGATGGTGGAGCTTGGCTTCGACCACCTTTTTTTTAGAGCTAATCAAAAAGTTCTGCGTTATTTGGCCAAGCGATTTTTCATCGAGCGGGGAAACCCTAAGGTGGCTTGGGATGCGGGTATTAATGCGGTTCCCATTCAGGTGGCCGTAAATTACAGAATACCCATAGTGTTTTACGCTGAACATGGTGAAAGCGAGTATGGTGGGCGCGTGCTTAGCGAGGAGCACCGACGAACCAGAGATTTTACTGAGATCATCGAAAATTATGTTGGGGATGACCCGAAAAACTGGGTTGATGACTTAGTCAGCTATGGCGATTTGAATCCGTACATCTACCCCCCTTCTGCGCAAGTGGCGGCGGTTGGTGTGAAAGCGTATTATTTCGGTTACTTTTTCCGTTGGTCAATGTACGAGAATTATTTGTACATCAAGGATAAGATCAACTTCAAAACTAATGCAAAGGGTCGTACTGATGGTACTTTTACTAACTATGATAGTCTGGATGACAAAATTGATAACCTATACTATTACATGCAGTTTATTAAGTTTGGCTTTGGGCGTACCGTACGCGATGCTAGCAGATTGATTCAGAATGGCCACATGACACGAGAAGAGGGTCTCGATCTAGCACGCAAGTATGACGATGAATTTTGCTACGAACACTTCGATGAAGTATTGGAATATCTAGACCTGACTAAGGCGGAATTCACCCGTATTGTCGATCGACACCGGAATATGGAAATATGGAAAAAAGTCGGATCTCGGTGGGTACTATGCAACCCGCCATATTGATTGAATTAAATGCTTATTGTCGTTGATTATGGTTTGGGTAATATGCGCTCAATTTGCGGGGCGCTGGAGCATATTGGCATTGATTATCTTTGTACGTCAGATCGGTCGGTAATAAATGACGCAAGTAGTTTGATCCTGCCAGGGGTCGGAGCTTTTCCTGATGGAATGGAGAATTTGAGAAAGCTGGGTTTAGTCGACGTACTTGACCGTCTAGTGCTTTCTCAAGGCGTCCCAGTGCTTGGTATTTGCCTTGGTTTTCAGTTGATGGCAAAAGTAGGGTATGAATTCAAGGAGGAAGCTGGGCTGGGCTGGATCGATGCTAGGGTTATAAAATTAGAGACCACGAGCGAAAGAATCCGCATTCCTCATGTTGGTTGGAATGATTGCGTACACACTAAGAATTCCCCGCTATTTTCAGGTATTCACGAGGAGGCGTTGTTTTATTTCACGCACAGTTACCACATGGAATGTTTTGATCAGCGTGATGTGTCTGTCATTTCGTTTCATGGTCAGCAGTTTACCGCAGCAGTACAAAAGTCCAATATATTCGGAACACAGTTCCATCCAGAGAAAAGCCAACTATATGGGTTATCTCTGTTGCGTAACTTCTGCACGATCGCTAAAGAATTATGCTAAGAAAGAGAGTAATTAGCGTTTTAACATTTAATGAGGGAGTATTGTTTCGTTCTAAGCTGTTCACGCCTGATTATCGATACACAGCAAACTTTGTCGACTCGTGGTCTATTGATGAAATCGTTCTTCTCGACATAACTAGACCAGAGAAGCGTAACCCAGAACTATTTTATACGGTTGTCAGTGCGTTCAGTAGAAAGTGTTTCGTGCCTGTTTGTGTTGGCGGAGGGGTTCGAAGTCTAGATGACTTCAAGCGCTATCTTGACCTCGGTGCAGATAAGATTGCTATTGGCACTATGGCTATCCAGCAGCCCGAAATGATCTCCCAAGCGGCTAGCAGATTTGGTAGCCAGTGCGTTGTTGTATCAATAGACGCCAAGAGGGATGGTGAGAGTTATCGGGTTTTTTATAATTGCGGTCGAGATGTCACATCATGGCAGCCTGAAGATTTAGCTCGTCGGGTTGAGGACCTCGGGGCTGGGGAGATATTGTTAACATCTATTGACAGAGATGGCTCGCTTGAGGGGTATGATAATGAACTGAATAGCATTGTTTCGAGAGATGTGACTATCCCAGTAATAGTTTGTGGTGGCGCTGGAAAATGGCAGGACTTTGTTGACGGATTTACAATTGGCGGGGCTGATGCCGTTGCAACCACGAATGTATATCACTTCACGGAAACTAGTATTAAAAACGCTAAACAGTTTCTGCACCAAAAAAGTATTAATGTGCGTCTCTGATAATAAATACTGTTGAAAGAAATATGACAAATAATGTACCTGCCTACAAAAACCATGCCTGTGACCTTTGCGGCTCTGATGCGCCTATCGAAATTCCATATTCGCGCCTCTACACAAACAATCAGCCCATCCATGTTTGTGGCAACTGTGGCTTTGTGTACGTGCGCGCCCGTCGCACATCTGAGGAGATAGCACGGGTATGGTCCGAGGAAATCTATGGCGACATATACACTGCGGTAAAAAACCCAGCCATGATTGCACGTCAGACCTTTGTTGCTGAATTTCTAGCGAGTAAAACCCAACTTAAAAATATGAAGGTCTGCGACATCGGTGCCGGTGAAGGCTTCTTTTTAAGTTACCTTAGAGATCAATATCAAGTTGATCCATTTGGTATCGAGCCGTCATTGGGAAATTGTTCGAGATTGAGCAAAATGGGCATTGGTAACCACCAAGGTACGGTCGAGCAGTTTGTGGCCAGCCCGGATGGGGGGAAGTATCGCGCAGATATTGTTTCCATAATGTGGACATTAGAGAATTGTCAGTCCTGTATCGAAATGCTAAAGGCTGCTGACTTAATGCTACCGATAGGTGGCAAAATTGTGATAGCCACAGGCAGTAGGATTCTCGTCCCATTCAAAAAACCGCTCTTCACTTATTTTTCGACAAATCCAGCTGATAGCCATAGTTTTCGCTTTAGTGCAAACGCACTACAAACTGCTCTTGCAAAGACACACTTCAGAACGATAAGTACCAACCGCTACTTAGATAATGACATTTTGTGTATTTTGGCTGAGAAAGTTCAGGAAACTGAATCATTGCCTACGAAAAAAGATATACCAATAGAGGTGCTGTCTTTTTTTGAGCGATGGCATCAGGATTCACTCCACTACTTGAGAGACTGGGAATGGTGAGTTTTTTTATGTCAAAGGTTGGAAAAGCTGCTATACCCACGGTGTCCGTCTACGTTATCTCTCGTAATTATGGGAGATTTCTTGAGCAAGCCATAGAGAGTGTTTTGCAACAGCACTATGATGATTGGGAACTTATCCTTATCGACGATAACTCGACCGATCAGACATCAGAAATTATGCAGCTCTATGCTGGAGATGGTCGTGTGCGGATACTTAAGACGCAGGGTATTGGCCTTCCTGCAGCAGCAAATAGAGCATTGCAGGAATCCCGTGGTAAATACCTTATTCGACTCGATGGTGACGATGTGTTTGATGAGAATATTTTGTTTATTCTTGCAAGTTACCTTGACCGCTGTCCGGAAGCCGCGTTGGTTTTCCCCGATTATTATCTGATTGATGAGTTGGGCGAAGTCTTTGCGCATGAACGTCGGCAAAAAATTGCGGAGTTCAGTCATCTTACCGATATGCCGCCAAACGGCGCATGCACGCTAATACGTAAATCCGTCCTAGAGTCGATAGGGGGTTATCGAGAGGATCTTGGAGCGCAGGATGGTTTTGATCTCTGGTCGAAGATTCGTAATACTCATCGTGCACTGAACGTGAACTTGCCGCTTTTTTACTACCGTCGACATAATCAAAACCTGACGAATAGTTCCCATCGCATTCTTGCTGCGAGAAGGCAGATCAAGAAAGATGCCATCGTCGCCCAAGTTGAAAAATATTGCCCCATATTGGCTGTAATTCCATGTCGAAAAAATTATGATTTTCGGCAAGACCTGTGGGCTACTGAACTAAATGGCAAAAGCCTACTCAGCCGAAAGCTTGAAATGTGTCTTACCTCAACATTATTCGATAAGGTAATCGTTGCCTCGGATACGTCAGAGGTTCTGGATATCATGAAGGATTTCAATGATCATCGTCTGGAGTTCTTTAAAAGAGATTCGTCCGAGACACTTCGGTCCAGGAATATAGTGGGTACACTTGGACGGCTGGCCGAAAAATTCGATCCCGAGGCAAATGGGGTTACTGTACTGTGTTATTTGCCTTCGCCGTTTGTGCTGTTGGAGTCTCTGGAGGAGGCGGTGCACACATTGGTTTTCAATGATGCTGATAGTAGCGTTGGCGTCGAGGAGATCAAGGAACCCATCTATTGTCGGACACCATTTGGACTGAAGATGATTAACGCAGTCGGAGCCTATCGAACTGATCATGACTATGTGTACCGAGAGGCGAATATCGCTATGGCAACAAAGAATAAAAACTTTAGCCGTGGCTCGCTTACCGGGCCGTCTCCGATCAATTTTATTGTTTCTCGAGATGAAAGTTTCTTTATTGATTCAGAAAAGAAACTCCAGATCGCCCACATTCTGGATACCAAGTGACTGCAATTGCCACAGTTGTATCAGCCAGGATGGGATCAAAGCGCCTTCCGGGAAAGGCGCTGTTGGACTTGGGTGGAGTCCCAATGGTGCAGTTTTTGCTGGACCGACTGCAGGGAACAAAACTCGGTGGGCCGGTAATTTTTGCAACGACAGAGCGGAGGGATGATGATGTTCTTGCTGCACGGGTTGCCGAACTGGGCGTGCCTGTCTTTCGTGGTGCCGACGCAGATGTCGTAAACCGGCATCTATCATTAGTTCGTGAATTTGAGTTAGATTGGGTGGTCAGGGTAACTGGCGATTGTCCCTTCGTCGATGCCACTAGTCTTGATCATTGTCTAGCTCAATGGGACATAAACGAGCCCTTAGACTTGCTCTCGACAAAGGGAGCCTTCCCTGTTGGTATTGACTATGAACTGTTCTCAAGAGGAACGCTGGAGCGAGAGTGGCCCAAGATGAGCGCGGATGAAATGGAACACCTTACATTACGATTATACCGATCTGATCTCGGATTATCTATCAAACGATTCTCTCAACCAGCAAATTGGCCTGATGCAAAAATGGCCTACACCGTGGATACACCGGAAGACTACAGGAGAGCGCTTCAGCTGGTGACTAACCTCGGCAGTAGAGAGTTCTCTGTCCATGATCTTCTTAACTCCCCATATTTACCCTAACATATGTGCGGAATTGCTGGTATCTTGTCATGGAATGGCTCAGATTCTGAAGAGGTGATTAATATGGTTGCCCGTCTTGAGCACCGTGGCCCTGACTCATCTGGTTTTTGGGGAAATGACGTTTATAACGCTGGGATGAGACGGTTGAGCATAGTGGATCTTGTTGGCGGGGATCAACCGCTGTTCGACGAAACCGGGCGCATTGTTCTTTTTTATAATGGGGAAATATATAACTCCCTCGAGTTGCGACGACAACTTGAAAGGGAGGGCGTCCGTTTTCGCACTCAAAGTGACGGTGAGGTGATATGTCATCTTTACCGAAAGTATGGCCGTAGCCTATTTGAAATGTTAGATGGTATGTTTGCCGTAGCGCTATGGGACGATGAAAAGCAAATACTCATCATCGCTAGGGATTTTCCTGGAGAAAAGCCTCTTTACTATAGTCACCTAGCTGGCGGAGGTATCGCTTTTGCTTCCGAGATTGGTAGTTTGTTGGAGTGTAAAGCGGTATCCCGAGAATTAGATATACAGTCCTTATGGGATTTCCCCAGTTTTCTATGGGTGCCAGAGCCGCGAACAATTTACCGTGATATACATGCACTCTTGCCGGGCGAAGGCCTGGAAATCTCGGCCCGCAGAATGACGGCATTCTCTTTTAAAGAACGCATACCTCTCCCCAATCTTGCCTATGCAACGGATGACGAGGTCATTACTTCTGTTCGGCGCATAGTTTCTGATGCGGTCAAAAGCCGCCTGCTTTCAGAAGTTCCCGTTGGGGCATTCCTAAGTGGTGGCCTAGACAGCTCAATTGTTTGCTCCATCGCTCGGCGTGAATTACCCGAGTTACATACATTCTGCATAGGATTCGAGGATTCAGTAGATCCCTATCACGGCTTCTCAGATGAGTCAGCTCAGGCAGAGAGTTATGCTCGCCAGATTGGCTCACAACACACAACTATTAAAGTATCTGCGGGAGACTTTCGCGCGCTGTTGCCAGGTTTCTTAAAAGCTGCAGGGCAGCCCTATGCCGTCTCATCCGGATTGGGGGTAATGTCAATTGCTAAGGAGGCCAGAAGCCGTGGGGTTAAGGTGCTGTTGTCCGGCGATGGTGCTGATGAAGCATTTGGTGGATATTCCTGGTACCCAAGTATCCCAGCCACCTTTAAGACGCAACCCTCGAGTCAAGCTGCAGCGCGGTTTATTGATGGCGAAGACAATATCGAATCACGAATTAAAAGGATGGCCGGTTATAAACACCCGCTCAGAGCATGGGCTTGGCATTATTACGCCAGCGAAGAGGAAAAATCTTTGATTTTCCATCATGATATTGTTAAGGAAAGCTCGCTTCGTTTTTTTGCTTCTGCTCAAATCGAAAATCCCATAGATTATATAAGACATGACCGAGCTTTTTATTTCCCAAATGAAATGCTTTCCAAGGTCGATAGGATGACAATGGCCTTTTCCGTTGAAGGTCGAGCTCCTTTTGCAGCTCCTTCTGTGCAGAATTTTGCGACACTGCTTCCTTGGCAAAAGCTGATTCGCGATGGACAGTTAAAATGGGTATTGCGCCAGGCTTTTTACCCCGACTTGCCATCAGATATTATTCTGCGACCAAAACATGGCTTCAATGTGCCTATAGATCATTGGCTAAAGACGGAGTGGAACGATCTTTTTCAGGAAACTTTCTCTGAAAAATCACCGCTTTACCTAAAAGGTATTCTTGCTCCCGGGGCATACGATTATGCTCGCCAATTGCTATTTGATCCCAGTAAAGTTTCTGGGCATACCCTATTTGCTTTTGTAATGCTGAACATGTGGATGAGTGAATATGAAAACTGAGATAATTGCAGAAATTGGTCAAAATCATAATGGTGACATAGGTATAGCTAAAGATCTTATAAAAGCGGCAAAAGAATCTGGGGCTGATGTGGCCAAATTTCAGCTATACAGCGCAAGAAACCTTTTCCCACCAAAATCTAAAAATCCCTGGTACGAATACAACTGCTTAACTGAGCTAAAGCGTGACGATGTCAATCGTCTTGCTGATTATTGCCACGAAATCGATATAGAGTTCATGGCATCTGTTTTTGATCTTGAGCGGATAGAGTGGCTTGAAGCGGTAAATGTCAAAAGGTATAAGCTTGCATCTAGATCTGTATTCGATAGTGAACTTATTTCAGGTTTAGTGGCAACGAGAAAGCCGATAATTATTTCACTTGGAATGTGGACTGGGGGCGACTTCCCCGACATTTCATCGTCTAGCAACGTTAATTTTTTATATTGCGTGTCAAAATATCCTACACCCTTGTCTGAACTCCATCTATCAAAAGTCAACTTTGGCAAATACGCCGGCTTCAGCGATCACACAATTGGAATTTCAGCAGCATGTGCCTCGTTTGCCCGGGGCGCACGAATCCTCGAAAAACATCTGACACTAGACAAGTCTGCCTTTGGGCCAGATCATGCATGCAGCATGACCCCAGCCGAGCTCGCAGCAATAAATAAATTCCGCAACGATTGGGAAGAATTTCAGTAGTTGATTTGCTATGTTGATGCATAGTTAATTTCGCCATATCCCCATCAATCAGCGCCAATGGTATTGACTAGCGTTACGTCCAGATCAACTGTTGACTCTGCCACTCTGTAAGTGTTAAAATACTTTTTGGATGAATTGTTAGGCTTATCAATCATCATAAGCCAGTTAATCCTGTCTTGCCAACTGGGCTTTGCGGCATGGCATCCATTAGGTAGCACCCCCTTCTTTTTTGAGGCGATAATGACAGTCGAACAGACCACCGACAAACTGAAAGATATCTTTCAAGTGATCTTGGACCTGCCGCTGGATACAGACTTTAAACGGCTTAGGAAATTGATCGAACCGCGCTGGGATTCTCTCGCGCAAACTTCCATTATCGCGGCTATTGAGAGCGAATTTGGGGTTGAGTTAGAGCTTGCAGACATGGAACGCATTAGCTCGTTCGAAGCTGCACAGCTCCTTGTCGAAGAGAAAATTAATGGCCCTGACCGCCTCCTTTGAAGTAGATGTAAGTCAGAGCGACACAAATCAGTTTGCCAGCCTGTCTGGTGATTACAACCCTCTTCACGTTGATTCGAAGTACGCTTCATCGACCACATATAGAGCACCTATACTTCACGGCGCTTTTTCAGCGGGGCTTATTTCTCGATTGGCTGGCATGCAGCTTCCAGGCCAAGAATGCCTACTTCACGGAATCCGTCTCCGCTTTTTAGCCCCCATAGTCCCACCAAAGAGGCTAATCGTCAGCGGTAAGATTGTCCGTGGTGACGAAGCTGGAGGAACTGTTGAAGTAGCAATCACAGATGCTGTATCTGGCGTTTTATATGTTAGTGGAGCATATGATTTTGGTAACCATGCTTTAATTAATTCGATTGATAATTCCACATCCAGTTTTGTGAGCGCGAAACGGGATGGCCGAAAAATTTTGGTTACTGGCGCTACGGGTGGTCTTGGCGCGGCAGTATTAGCAAAACTGGGTGACCGTGGGCTAGGCGTTACCCGAAGTGCCGCTACTAGCCCAGGCATGCTGCATGCAGCAAATGTTTTAAGTTTGAGAGAGCAAATTGAAAACGTCTCCATTGAGGCAATTATCCATTGTGGTTGGCCCGAGCCGGATAACCAACGACTATTTTCTTTGTCGGCCGTCCGATCTGCACTGCAGTACCACCTTACTGATTCGTTGGCTTATGTAATCGAACTCGGGCAATTGCTGGCGGATAGAGGTGAGGACAATGCAATGCTGGTTCTTATTGGGTCAACCGCTGCTAACCCAGGTCGGCATGCCTATCGTATGCCAATCTACAGCATGGCGAAGGCAGCACTCACAACCTTGACAAAGGTGTTAGCACTAGAACTAGGTATCAAGGGGAAAAGGTGCCTTTGTCTCAATTTTGACGTGATAGTTGGGGGCATGAATGCTTCAATCAGCCGGGCAGTGCGCCTGAGTCATGAGGATCGCTCTCCATGGGCGGAATTAGCTACACCGGAGAGTGCCGCTGAGCAGATCATGTGGGCGCTGAGTAACTCGTCTCATCTTGCATCAGGAGCTGTTATCGAGGTTTCCGGCGGATCTCTGCCATGATGAATTATCTAGAAGCAACCAAAGTTTTGAGGTTGTCGCAGCCTGAATTGAGAACGTATTGGCTGCTTGCCATGTCCGGAACTCCTGATCTACTTTCGTTTTATATGAAGGCTCATGCCGTAGTGCGAAAAACAGGGCTTGATGTCGATACGTTGCCGTTTGGTACTCTTTCGCAATATCTCATTACCCCCACGACAGCGGTCAACGGCGAATTAATTGTAGTTCTACCCTATGACTTTATTCCAGAATGTGATCCTCGCTCCGGTATTGTGGAGATTGAGTCCGACTGGGACAGGATTATGCAAAAGGCCGAGGCATTTGCAGAGCGTATCAGAGCTCGTCCCTATGCGCGCGTGGCCTATTGGCCTGCACCGCTAATGCCAGTTTGGTTTGATCAGGCCAAGAATCACCAATTACAACGATCCCTTGCTAGGATTGTAGCCAGTTTGGAGCCCCTGTATCTTCCGTCTGATTCATTTTCCATGACAAGCTATTTAGCTAGCGGTTGCCCAACAGATGGTACCAATTTAAGCCGTATTGCCGAGATGCTAGTCCAGTTCATTGAAAGTCGGGTTGAACCTGCCAAGATCCTTGTAACCGATCTTGATAATACCCTATGGAGGGGCGTGATTGCAGAGGATGGAGTGGAGAATATTGAATTTGGGGCGGAAGGCGCTGGATTCAAGCATTTTATATACCAAACGCTTCTTCGCAAATTGCAAGCTGCAGGTGTGCTTCTCGCTGCCGTCAGCCGCAATGATGCGGACATAGTTTTATCCCCCTTCACGAGTGGGCAGATGCCACTTTGTGAAGAAAACTTTGTTGCGATTCAGGCGAGCTATGGTGCTAAGTCTGATCATATTCGACAATTGGCTGGGCACCTGAACCTCGGCTTAGATAGCTTTGTGTTCGTTGATGATAATTTAGTCGAGTTGGAAGAGGTTGCCAAGTCTTTGCCAGAGGTGCGAGTAATATCATTTCCGCAGACCGAGCGAGAACTTCCAGCTTTTGTAGATCGATTGATGTCACTATTCTCAAGGCCTTGAGAATAGTGACATCAATC
>Ga0214921_10004663_pt1 | contig 19967 bp, 15 predicted proteins | sample LL1505_MetaG_FD_177992 | JGI IMG/M metagenome (GOLD analysis project Ga0214921, IMG submission 177992) | Freshwater microbial communities from Lake Lanier, Atlanta, Georgia, United States - LL-1505 | ecosystem: Environmental > Aquatic > Freshwater > Lake | place: USA: Georgia | collected...
GTTCCATGCCATATTTATCACGTAGAATAGTAGCCAGATCCTCAACGGTTGTGGCATTGAAAGGAGATCCATCTCCCAGGCATCCAGTCATACATCCAATTTTACTAAGGAGTGTTTCCATAAGTTGTGCGATAGTCATCCTCGAGGGTATGCAATGTGGGTTAATAATAATGTCAGGAACAATACCAGACGCAGTTTGGGGCATATCCTCAGGATTAAGAATCATACCCATAGTGCCCTTCTGTCCATGTCTGCTGCTAAATTTATCCCCAATCTCAGGAATGCGATCCTTCCGCACACGAATCTTTACAAATGAATACCCTTCGCCATTTCGATTCTTGTATACTTTGTCAACATATCCACTCTCATTATTGCGCGGCATTTTTGATACATCTCGTTGCTTCTTAGCACCTGCTGGAAGAACCGCCCCAGTAGCCACGCGTAGTGGAACTACTTTACCAATTAGAACATCATCTGGCGTGACAAATTGATCCTTGGGGACAAATCCATCTTCGGCAAGTTTCTCATAATGTGCGTTCTTCATATGCTTAGTTTCAACCGAGTCAGGATTACAGAATTTCTCCTCTTCTCCACTACTTTGATTTTTGCGTTCTTCGTCCTTGTAGGTACGATAGAAGATTGAGCGATAGCGACCACGATCTAGAGAGCCGCGGTTAATCATATTTGAGTCTTCTTGATTGTAGCCAGTATATGTCATAATTGCTACAACAATATTTTGACCGGCTGGAAGACTTTGTGCGCCATAGAACTTGCTCATGTAGGGTGAAACCATTGGAATTTCAGGATAGCAGAGAATATGACTCATTGCATCAAAGCGCTCACGAAAGTTGAGAGAATATATACCCATTGCTTGCTTGCCCATAGCGCACTGGTATGCATTTCGCGGTGATTGATTGTGGTCAGGAAAAGGAATACCGCTCGCTGCTGTCCCAAAGATTACTGATGGATGAATTTCACAATGTGTATATGAAGGATCTTTTACACACGCTTCATAATCCATGGCAATATACGCACCCTCTGACTCGCCTGCGTCAAGATATTCAAATAAGTGCTTTTCAGTAGGTGTCTCCCAAAAGAGTAGTTGATTCCACTCTTTAATATTGAGAATTTGTTGTTTTAGTTTACCACTTTTATCTGCCGCAATTTCACGAATTGCTGGGGCATAGTATACAGGTCGAATAACACGACCAGCTTCACTAGTAATCCACAACTCTTTAAAGGAGTTCTTCCAAATAATACCAGTATGAATATGAATTTTACCAGAGCGCTTGGCATTGCGTAATGCACTAACAACATTGACAGCGTCCTCATTTGGTAGAATACCAATCCAAGAACCATTCAGGAAAACTCGTGTATTATCATGCTTTTGCTGAATTGTAGCAGTACGCAATGAGACAAGTTTATCTAGATTTTGAATAAAGGCATAAACTGTGATAGGTGAGCCAAAGATACTTATCGCAGTAGTAGATGCCATATTTTTAATAACACCTACACCGTGACCTTCTGGAGTTTCACACGGGCATACATAGCCAAACTGGCTATTATGCTGCTTGCGGGGCGCGATTAGCTTACCAGTTTTCTCAATTGGTGTTGAAATTCTGCGCAAATGTGAAATCGCAGAAGTATAATTCAAACGATTAAGTACCTGAGATACGCCGATTTTTGAAGGGCCACCAATTTTGCCGCTGCCAAAGCTACCTGTAGCAAGTGATGATTTTAGACAGACATCTAGAATAGTAGACTTAATAATTTTATTAATATTGTTAATATTGACAATTTCAGTCCAATTTCCAGTTGCCTTCCATGAACCACCATGAATTTCTTTAGAAAGTGCTGCCTTCATATCTTTGACCATACGATTATTATACGTTTTGCGGAAAAGATCAGCTAGTAGAAAGCCAGGAATATCAACACGCTTATTTGAATAACCATCTCGATCATCAGTTGGAAGACGCTTTGAAGATGTCCATAGCACCTTTCGAGTCATATGTGCCAGGAAACACGCTTTTTCATAATTCATATCACTTCCACCAATATGAGGGAAGAGTTCTTCTCTAAGACTATCGTGAACACTGCTTTGCTTTTGGGACTTAATAGACCACGTATTAGTGTGCTCTGCCAGCCACAGAAGAGCCTGCTCCTGAGTTGTAATTGAACTTGCCTCAAGAATAGATTCAGTAATAATATGGTCATATGTCGGGTCATTATCATATCCAACAATTAGTTCATAAATATCCTTATCTGCTAGTACTCCGAGAGCTCGGAAAAGAATAATGATCGGAATATCCGTCTTGATTCGGGGTACAGTAGCACGAAGCATAAGAATGAGCTGATTCTTTGGATGATACACAATTTTAATAGTGTTTGATTTAGGCACCTGGTCATTGTCAGGTCCAATACATTTGATTTCAACAACCTCCATTTCTTTGGCATTGCCGCGTCCATTGCGGAAAACAAATGGGCGATTTTCAGACATACGTTCCATAGAGATCATCGCGCGCTCTCCACCTTGAATAATAAAGTAGCCGCCAAGATCTTCGGGACATTCACCCAACTTGGAAGGGGGGATATGTTTTTGGTCATGTAGAAGACAGTATTTTGAGCCAACCATAACTGGCACTTTACCAAGATGAACATTTGGAAAGATACGAACATTTGATTCACGAATACTATTGCGTGTATGGTCAATAAAACTTGTTGTAACTTTAACATCAACATTAAGAGGTGCCGCATAGGTAAGATTACGTAGTCGTGCGTCATTTGGCATCATGGGATGAATTGCGCCATTATTTTCAAAGATTGTTGGTTTGCGAATTGAAATCTTTTCAAACTCAATTGTTACCTCATATTCATGCTTTACTTTCTTATCTCCAGTGATACTTCCATCTGCTGTAGTACCCATAAGAGCATTGGCTGCACTCGTTGAGAGACCTGTTGCAGTAGCGAGAGCAGATCGTGGGCCTGCTAGGGGAATTTCCGGCGAGCCATAAGATGTGATGGGATTTGCCATATGAATAACCTCAGGAATGTCCACTTCCATAAATTGATTGAATGACTCAATCTGATGACCAATAATTTGCTTTCCATCAGATTGTGTGATAAATGTTTCTAGAATATGACGATGGCTTGGAATACTATCAGTTATAATAGACATTTTTTGTACACTAAAATCTTTTAATCAAAATTAAAATCAATTTTTAAGAGTTATGAATATAAAATTTTATATCTCTTAAAAATCAATTTTATAGTTATATAAGTCTCCTTCATCTACACTATGAAATTAAGTTCTTACTTATAAATAATAAGGTATGTCTTCTGATACTAAGACAGTTACAATTTCTGGTTCAGCAGCAACTGAACTTTCAGGTGGCAGAAAAAAACGTACTTATACAAAGAAGCAAGCTGGAGGAGATATAAATGCTGTTAAAGGCGTTGAGTCTCCATCATCCATTGCCTTAACAGCCGCTGCGCCTAATTCAAATACATGGCTTAAACCTATTACTAATCCTGCTCCTCCTCAGATACAACCAGTACCATCATATACACCGACTGTATCAGCCCTTATTGTACCTAAAGTAGAAACAGTACAACAAGGTGGTGCTACTAAACATATACGAGTTGAACTTAAGAAGAAATCAGATACGAAGAAAGTTCATCTTAATCCTAAGAAGCCCGAGGTACTTAAACATGCTTCAAAGAAGCATCAAACAAAGAAATCTCGTAAAATTACACTAGGAGTAGTAAGCCTTCATAAACGCATAACACATGCGAAAAAACTTCACAAAAAAGTAAAAGAGATGCCGATTGAGGTCTTAAAGGAGAAATTAATTAAAGGTGGATTAATTAAACCAAATTCAAAGGCTCCTGAAAATGTTTTAAGACAAATTGCTGCTGATGCGGCAGTTGTTAAGAATAAGGCTTTATAAATAATCTGTGCCAATTCAAAATGCTATTCAGTCTAAAACCATATCTATATAGTAATTATATATGAATAAAGTTAAAAAAGATAATTTATATATAAAAGGGATTATTGAATCAGATAAACCCTTTTTTATTGGACGAATCGCAGGATGCGAATTAAAAGTGGCATATTTTTACCAAAAGGGGGATGTATTAGATGTAGTTGATGAACTAAAAGAACTAGAAAATAATGCGGGGATTTATACAAAAAATAGTGACTCATTAGCAAAATATACATCCAGCCTTATTGAATCCTATGACCATTGTACAGTTATCGCAGAGTGGCCTATAACAGGAAAAGTATTCACACATACTGGCAGTGGGCAGGAATTTATTTCATTAAGGACTCCTCAGATCGCAAAAATAGACGCAAGAGCATTGGAGCCCTATTACTTTGAAGATAATTGGATGCCAGCTCTAAAAGGAAAAAGAATACTAATTGTTCATCCTTTCTCCAAAACATTTTCCAAACAAGTTCTAAATCTTAAAAAAGTATTTTCAGGAAAGCCATGGTTTGAAGGCTGTGACCTACAATTTATTCAACCTCCACTTACCCTCGCAGGAAATCACGATGATAAAGACTGGCAGGAACATTTACAGCCTTTTCTAGAATCATTAAGAGGGCTAAAAGAGTTTGATATCGCATTAGTGGCAGCGGGAGGATATGGAATGTTAGTAAGTGATTTTATATTTAAGGATCTAGGTAAATCTGTAATGTATATAGGCGGCGCATTACAAATATTTTTTGGAGTTATTGGAAAGAGATGGTTTGAGAATAAAGATATATTAAAGATGGTAAATGATGATTGGATTCGCCCGCTAAGTGATGATAAACCGAGTAATTTTACAAGAGTTGAGAAGGGGTGTTACTGGTAACAAGGCAAGGCCTTACCCGATATAAAAGCTAAATACATAGTATAAAGTATAAAATGAAGTTTCTTTTGGTTCTATGTGGACTACTGTTTTCTGGTAATGTGCTAAGCGGCGCGACTAATGCTACTAATGCTGTACTACCTAATGTGATGGTACCCAGTGTGCCAACAACTAACGTAACGGCTGTATTCGAAGATTGGAAGGTAAATAACAGCAAAAACTACGAATCTGATGTTGAACACATGTATCGTTTTTCTGTTTTCTCCGAAAATTACAATCATATTCAGTTCAAGAATTCTCTTAAGCGAAATCTAACCCTCGGACTAAACAAATTCGCCGATTTAACGAATGAGGAATTTAAGGCCACCCATTTAAATGGATATTCGCCTAAATCACGTACCAAGCTCCTCACTCACTCTCCGAAGGAAGAGGATCTAACAGCTGTTTTACCCACAGAAGTTGATTGGGTTGCGAAAGGTGCCGTTACGCCTGTTAAAAATCAAGGCCAATGCGGCAGCTGCTGGGCCTTTTCTACAACAGGCTCTGTTGAGGGTGCGTGGTTTATTAAGACGGGCAAGTTAGTGTCGTTATCTGAGCAGCAACTTGTAGATTGTTCAGCGGCTGAAGGAAACCAGGGATGTAATGGAGGCATTATGGATAACGCTTTTCAGTATATTATTAAGAATGGCGGACTCTGTACCGAATCCTCCTACGGATATAATGGTGTTACTGATAACAGTTGCTCTAAGTGTACCGAAGCTGCCAAGATTAGTTCATTTGTAGATGTTACACCGAAGAGCACACAGGCTCTAATGGCGGCTGTAGCACAACAGCCAGTATCTGTGGCGGTGGAGGCGGATGGATCTGACTGGCAGTTCTACAGTGGAGGTGTTTTAACGGACGCATGTGGAGTAAATCTTGATCATGGTGTGCTAGTAGTTGGATATGGAACAGATTCTAGTCAGGGAGATTACTGGAAGGTAAAGAATTCGTGGGGTCCTGACTGGGGAGATGCTGGTTTTATTCGCATTGGTCGTGGATCTAAATTTGACGACAATGGTGAGTGTGGTATATTGATGGACCCATCTTATCCAGTAGTTTAAGCCTGCGACTATAAGCCTGCGACTATAAGCCTGCGATTAAAAAATTATGGCAGACTTGGATATAATATTACCACTACAATTCTTTCTCCCTATTGTAATTACTATATGGTGTAATTATCTTGTAGGTAATTTTAATGATCCAGTTCCAGGAATATTACATGTATTTATAATTATATTAACTTCAATATTTACTAATAATTTATTAAATATATAATTAGTAACTATAAGCATTATAAACATTATTTTTCTTATACCTTCTTCTTTTTTTGTGTACGTCTTGACTTTTTTCCACCAGATTTAATACTCATATTGCTCATATTTTTTGCTAACCTATTATTATTTTTATTTGATAAAAAAGACTTCTTCATAGCTTTCATTTTTATTATTTTACATGTATCATCTGTTTTAAATCCATATTTAGTATAAACTGAAGATAGTTTATCAATTTGTGCCTGTTTCGCATTACGCTTTATTGTTTCATTAATAATTTTTTGTTTTTCATTTTCTATTTGTTTATTTGTCTTTCCTCTTTCGGAGAATTTTTCTTTTACGCGTGGAAGATCTTCATCTACCATTAAATAATTTTCATTAATATTATTTTCTTTAGAAAGTTCTTCAATAACATCTAATAGTACGCGAATAGGACTAATATGCGGAGAGCCTATAGGTGAATTATTTACACGACATAAATCACTAATCCATAATTGTTTTGATGAATTTTTCTTACAATATGCGCGATACTGAAGAGCTCCAGTAGCAGTATCATCTATTTTATCATTTTTAATATATATAAGAGCATCATAATTTTTTGTTTTAATATTGTTTCTAACAATTTTTTCAGTTATACCTAAACACTTTTCGCCTTTTTGAATACGATTACCAAAAAGTTTAATTATTTTTTCTTTATTATCATCTGTTAGTTCATGAGGATTATAGTAAATAGTGTATGTAAATGTATTACCTCCATATTCTTTGTTTCCAGTAACAATTCTTCCATTTAAGTTGGCGATTGGATTGCTAATATTATTAGCGGCCGCCATTTCTTAATAATTGAAAATATTTTAAATTACAACCTAAAGTCCAGACGCGATATAATTATGAAGCGTAAGCTAAGCTATAAATAAAATGTTTAAGGAATACATTGAGTTCTATAAAACATACACTCAAAAATATGGTCCAAAAACTGCCATATTTTTGATGGTCGGATCGTTCTATGAATTATATGACATTCAGAATACTGAGACAGGAGAGACTGAATGTAATGTTAAAGAGATTGTTGATTACTTAGGTATTCAACTTTCAAGTAAAAGAGGGGAACTCCCAGAAAATATAAAAAATGCTGAAGGACTTTTCGCAGGATTTCCAGACTATGTTATGCACAAATGGGCCGGTCGCTTAACATCTGCGGGCTGGACGGTTGTTATTGTTGACCAAATTAAAGATACGCGTGGAAAAGTAAAAGAGCGAAAAGTATCCCGTATTCTTTCGCCAAGTACGCATATTGAGAATATTAGTTCAACTGATACACCTTATGTGGTGACCCTATATTTTCAAAATAATACACAATTAGAAGCGCCATTATTCGGCGCATCAGCACTTGATCTAACAACTGGAACTACAACGACATATTCAGGAGTAGCAAATGGGCGTGCCGATATTTGGACCGCAGATGATCTTGTACAAATGCTAAGTGTCTTTCAACCAAAGGAGCTTATTATTTACTGGCGCACACAAAACACAGCCGTAAAACCAGACGACATCTTTTTCCGCCGAATCTTCGGAATTCAGCAGTCAATTCCTATTCATATTTACCCAGTTGAAACAACAGGCTCATTCTCTAAAGAACTAGTACGCTCTGAATATCTTCAAAAGATTTATTCTATTAAATCAGTACTTCCCGCAAAAACATATCTGGGTCTACGCTCAGAATCTGAGGAATTATCCCTGATGTTTCTACTTCAATTTGTGGAAGAGCATTATCCTAGTATGCTAAAATCCTTTCATCGCAATGAGCCATGGATTCCTCAAGCACGTCTTATTTGCGGTAATCATGCTCTAACACAACTTCAAATGACTGGATCGGTACAAAAGGAGACTGTTATTGGCTTATTTGATAAATGTCTTACTTCAATGGGTAAGCGTGCCATGCGTGATAGATTACTGAGTCCTTATTCAGAAGCAACTGAAATTCGTTCCCGTCTTAGCGAAGTAGTAGAATATATGAGATGGGGAGAAGATACTACAAAAATATTGGAACGTCAACTACGTTTTATGTGTGATCTTCCTCGTCTTCACCGCAAAGTTCTATGTGGTCTTATAACACCACAAGAAATTGCCGCACTTTTTCAAACATATAGCGCTATTCGAGTAGTCATATCCCAAGTTACAAAGAACACGTGTCTAAAGGAGCCATTTACTTTAGAAGAGTGGAATACTTATCAACAAGTATTTAATGCTAATTTTACAGAGGAGAAGGCATTCGCAGCGTCTTCATCTGTAACCGCATTCAATATCGAAAAATACCCTGAAATTGGCAAAAAAGAGAAAGAAATTCAAGCAACTTTGGAAGGATTTTATACATTGCGTAAGGAAATTGCTGTAGCAGGAGGTGTTCAAGAAGACGCAATTCGTCTTGAGGAAAGAGAAAAGGAACCTTATGGACTAAAGGGTTCAACTGTAACACTGGCACAACTCAAAAAACAATCTAAAAATACAAGCGGAGCAGCAGATGGTATTAAGATTTCTGAACTAAAATCAGGTGGTTGGATTGATTGTACAAGACTTCAACAATTAAATACTCAACTTCTGAAGTTGCGTGAAAGCTTGGAAAACTTAGTAAGAACTTATTTACTAGACGCATGTTTAGAAATTTCAGAGGCCGGCCAACAAATATGGTCACTTATGGAAACATGGATATCACATATTGATTGTACTCAGTGTATTGGTCGTGTATCCAAAGAAAAAGGATACTGCTGTCCTACAATTCAAGATAATAATAGCACTGAAGATAGTGGAGGTTCCTCAGTAGATATTAAAAATATCCGTCATCCGCTAGTTGAAGCAACATCAAGTCGTATTTCATATGTGAAACATGATGTCAAGCTTGGCACTACAAATATGAACAAAGGATGGTTGGTATATGGTATGAATGCGTCGGGTAAATCAACCTTAATGAAGGCAACTGGATTATGTGTATTATTAGCACAAGCAGGATGTTTTGTCCCTGCGAAGGAAATGACACTAAAGCCCTTCAAAGCAATTTACACCCGTATTTTAAATCAAGACAATCTTTTTGCGGGACTGTCGTCATTCGCGGTGGAAATGTCCGAACTCCGTGATATTTTACGAAATGCGGATAAACATACTCTAGTACTAGGTGATGAACTATGTGCGGGAACGGAGTCTATTTCAGCACAGGCACTAGTGGCAAGTGGTATTCAGTGGTTATCGGCCCGTAGCGCAAAATTCATTTTTGCCACACATCTTCATGGTTTACCAACTGTAATTGATACAAGTACCTTAGGCGTAGAAGTATGGCATCTTCACGTGGAATACGATCCAATTACAAAAAAGTTGGTATATGATCGTTCTTTAAGACCAGGAAATGGTTCAACATTGTATGGATTAGAAGTGGCACGTGCGATGGATTTACCATTTGAATTTATTGAAGAAGCATTGAAGAATCGGCGTAAAATTGAGGGGTCAACTACACAAGTAGAAGCGTCTTCTTCAAAATGGAATGCTGATATTGTAAGAAAAGAGTGTGAAGTATGTCATAAACCAATGACAAGTGATTTAGAAGTTCATCATATTAAGCCGCGGGCATCTGCGCAGCATGGAGTATTAGAGGATGGGACACATATGAATGATAAAAGGAACTTAGTTGTTATTTGTCAAAAATGTCATGATGATGTTCATGCTGGTAAAATAGATGTTGGGGAAGTAAAAGTAACATCAGATGGACCTGAACGTGTAATTATTAAGGAAGAAATTAAAAAATCCCCAATTCAAAAGAAGAGTAAGTGGTCTAAAGAAGAGCATGAAACAATAGTGAGTACTTTGCGTAAGTATTCAACATTATCTCTAAAGTCAATTGAAGCTTATTTAAGTTCTAAGCATGATATTCGTATTAGTGTATCAGTGCTAGGTAAAATTAAAAAAGAATTAGATGCGACCTAACGGCGACCTAACGGCGAAAGCCAGCGCCCTGTACAGTGCCACCACCAGGCTCTCTAGAACTGGATTGACCAGGGCCAGAAGCAAGAGTCATTAGATCTTTGGTAAATTCGGCATTGCCAGATTCATCTTTCTGAAGAAGTTTCATAATGTGTTTACGATATACAATATTCTCTTCAGATAATTGTTCAACTTGTTTCCGGAGAGAATCAAGATCTCGGCGGACTGTTACAATTTCCTGACGAACAGGATTGCCTATTTGATAGTTTAAACCACCACCATAAAGAACAGATGTCATTTCTGGTGTATAACAAACTTTTATTTCACTACTTATAACGCACTAATGGATTATTTTTAAGCTGATACTTATGATAAATATTAGCTGTATTTTATAAATTCTTGCTTTTTAGCTGATTAAATTTATCAATCTAAAATTGTAAAATTTGATTAATAAAGCTTTCCATAGATTCCGTAGAGATGATTATCCCAATTCGCTGTATGAACTGTGGCAATATTCTTGCCGATAAATGGTTATTTTATCAAGAAAAGGTGAAGCAACTACGTGGTACAAGTAAGTCAACACCAATTTATATGGACGGGAAGTCTGTTCCGGATACTGCGGAGCTCAAAGTATTAAATGCATTAGGCTTAACAAGATATTGTTGCCGCAAGCATATGCTTACACATGTTGACTTAATTGATAAGATTTAGACATAATACATTCTGAGACTGCTGGCCATTTGAAGGTAAATGAAAAAAAACAGTATAGAGTAAATGGAGTTCTTTATTCCAGGATTACTATTATTTTTAGTATCAATTCTTGTAACATTTCTAGTAATACCAAGATTTACACCGTTAATTGTAGCAATATTATCAATTGCTTTTTTATCATATGGAGTGTACGATCATTATAAAATGTTTGCGTCTGAATATCGCTTAAGTACTTGGCAAGAGTCGTTAAAGGTTTATGCTCCGGCCATAATGATTATTACCATACTTCTATACATTATTTATGCTATTTTAGCATTTTTCACAAGTGGTTCAGTACCGGTTCCACTGACTCCGAATATAACTGAAGCAAATCAATCTAGTGTTACAAATCAAATTGTTAAATCTCTTAATAAGGTTACCAATGTTTTAACAGGCAATAATAATACAAATAACAGAAATGCCAAAAATGGAAGTTTATTAAATCAAGTTAGTAATACACTGAATAATACAATGAATACTGTTACTAATTCTTTAGGGTTAACCAACAATACAAAAAGAAATAACAAAACTTCAAGAAGTTTTGTTGAAACATTTTAATGTGATTAATTAGGAATGGTTCGTAAAACCAGAAAACACGGTTCTCATAAAAAATCAAAGGGTATATATTCTATACCTGAATTACGGCGTTCATTTGAACACATTGAATCCTATGTTAATGAAAAAATAGCCAAGAAAGAATCAAAAGAAAAACTTGTCAAAGATCTTCGCAAGGAGTGGTCTAAAGTCTTTTTTAAGGATCTTGATAAAAAATCAGCCGAATCTTTTGTTTCTGATAGACTTAGTAAAAAATATACACGTAGAACCCTAAAAGGAGGTGCGGCCCTAGCAGGTGCCCCACTTGATTATACAACTCGTCAAGGTATCTACTTAGCTCCAGGACAAATTCCTGATATTAATGGTCATCTTCCACTTTCAGATGGTAGTATATCAAATTATGGAAGTTTTGTCCCATATGTAGATAAAGGCTTTTGGAATCCTGAACCAGCTCATTCATATGATCCAGTGCCAGGACAAACACGTTTCCCAACATCAGTCCCAGCAGGAATGGGAAGTAATTTAGTTAATCAAAAAGGTGGTAAAAGACAAGCTAGAAAAACAAGAAGACGTGGTGGTGGTCTAATTCGAGACATGGGTACAGTTTTATCACAGGCTTTTACACATCCTGCGTCCCCTTCTGCTCCCCCCTCTATATTTAAAGACGGTCAGGATATCTGGTATGGAAAAAATGTTGGACCTTCTCCTGATCAAGTACAACGTGGTCTTGAATATAAATTAGGTTCTGTTTATCCTAAACCAGTTTATATACCTAAATAAGTAATAAAATACAATAACACATTTAAATGTATTTAAATATGTTATATTGTGTGTAAAGAAGAATAATATAATATGCTAGATAGACAATGGCACTTACAGGGGATGAATCTAGAGAACTATCCCGCCGTTTAATTGATTCTTATTTCCGCACAGTTCCATATCCTTATACACGACATCATATTGATTCATTTGATCAATTCTTACAACAAGATTTGATAAGTATTATAAAATCACAGAATCCTATCCTTATTCTTAAGGATCTTATAAATGAAAAGACAAATACATATAAATATAAGGTTGAAATTTTTATTGGAGGAGAGGATGGAATGGCAATTGAAATAGGTACTCCGACAATCAGTCTTCAAAATACAGATGAAGTTAGAGTACTATTTCCCAATGAAGCCCGTCTAAGAAATCTAACATATGCCTCACAGATATATGCCGATATTATTGTTAAAATTGCTTATACTACGGCTACTGGACAAGTTATAGATTTATCACCACCTAAGGAGACATTTAATAAGTGGCCGCTTTTTAAAATTCCAATTATGCTTCATAGTCGCTACTGTATTCTTAATAGCAAGCCAAAAGAGTTTCTAAGAGAAGTTGGTGAATGTCCTTTTGATAATGGCGGCTATTTTATTATTGAAGGCGCAGAGAAAGTGTTGATTACACGTCAAGAGCAAGCCTTTAATACGCTATATGTTACACCACAGACAGATCCAAAAGTCTCAATATATGCGTCAATTTCATGTATGTCCGCAGAGACACGCCAAGTTAAGCGAATTGCGTTCGCACTAATGCGCCAGGTTGAAAAAGAAAAGTTTAACACCCCTGCCACAATTCAGGTTTCCCTGCCATTTGTAAGAAAGACAATACCACTGTTTGTTCTTTTTCGCGCACTCGGATTTCAATCTGATGAAGAAATTCTTAAAATGATTTTTCCCGATTTTGAAAGCCCTGAGGCAAAACTTCTATTACCTAAACTACATCCCTCAATTATTGAAGGCTTCCCCTTTCTTAATAGCTATACCGCTATACAATATATCAAGACCTTAACAAAGGGTTTCAGTATTGCGCATGTGCTAGATATTATTAAAAACCAGCTATTTATTCATATGCCAAATGATTCATCCGCACAAGCACTATTCCTTGGCGACTGTGTAAGAAAAATTCTACGCGTATCTGAAGATTATGATAGCAAAACAGATCGTGATGATACTAGAAATCAACGTTGTCTAACAAGCGGTTTCTTAGTACAAGAGCTCTTTAATAATTCCTACAAACTATGGGTAAAAGCAGCCGCTCTTGCGATTGATAAGGAGTATAACTACAATAAACAGGTCTTATACAAGGATGAAAACTTCAAAAATATATTTCAAGCGGGTAATGATTCAAAGATATTCTTGCTCGGTCTATTATCTGATATGATTATGAAGGGCTTTAAAGGTAAATGGGGGACGGGCTTAGGAGAAGAAAAGACGGGTGTTTTACAAGCAATGTCTCGTCTAAGTTATGTAGATTTTATGTCGCATTGCCGCCGTGTAATTCTCGATTTCGATACAGGTATGAAGCTAACAGGACCGCGTAAATTACATCCGTCACAATATGGCTACTTTTGTACTTCTGAAACACCGACGGGTGCGTCAATTGGTATAACTAAGAATCTAAGTATTATGACTGCGATTTCTACTTCCTCACAGACTCATAAATTTTTTGAATGGCTCCGTAGTACAGGGCGTGTCTATAGAGCAGAGGATATTACAGAACAACAACGAATTACCTTTGTACCTGTTTATATAAACGGCGGTATGTTCGGTTTCACCGCCAAACCTTACCTACTTACTGGAGTACTTAAAGCCCTTAAGAGAAGTGGATGCCTACCATATTCAGTAAGTATATCCTTCTCAATTCGTGATAGAGTTGTGTATATTTTCATGGATGCGGGGCGGCCACTTCGCCCTCTTGTATGGCTTTCTAAGGCTACTATTCCAATTGAGAAACTTAGGGCGTATCCTACATGGCGTGACTTAGTTATAGGTAATTTAGAGGTCTGTAAACACGTTAATCTGGAATCCACCGAATTTATTGACCCCTTGTTAGGAAAATCCAATAAATTGGAGGATTATCCTGATATATTAGCTCCTCATACTGGAGCTATTGAATACGTGGATCCATATGAACAAAATGAAACATATATTGCCAATAATCCTGCTTATATTAAGCCTGAAAGTACTCATATGGAGGTTCATCCTTCCACAATTATGAGTATGATGACCTCGCTTATTCCATTCGCTCCTCATAATCAATCCCCACGTAATCAGCTTTCTTGCTCTCAGTCCAAACAGGGTATTAGTATTTATGCCACTAACTGGAGAAATCGCTTTGATAATACCGCACATGTGCTATGCTATGGAGAAATGCCATTATCTCGCACCGTTTACAATAATTACTTGGGAGAGGGAAAAATGGCATATGGTATGAATATTATATTGGCTATCGCATGCTGGACTGGATACAATCAGGAGGACGGTATTGTTATGAATTATGACGCAATTCGTCGCGGTATGTTTCGTACAATGGCATTCCGTTCCTATGAAGCATATGAGGAAGATGATGAAAAGGCAAATACTAAGGTCCGTTTTGGTAATCCCGCTTTAATAGGGAATTGGAAAGAGTTAAAGCCAGGTATGGATTATTCTAAGCTAGATAACCGCGGTATTATTAAAGAGGGTGAGTATGTTGATGAAAATACTGTAATTGTTGGCGCATATATGTTAAGTACAGTTGGTGGAACTATAAGTGATGCGTCAAAAACACCACAAGTATGGACACGAGGGCGCGTGGAGAAGGTTGTTATTATGGTGAATAATATGGGGCTTCGCCTCGTAAAGATCCGTGTAGTACAGGACAGAATGCCAGAACTGGGCGACAAGTTCTCAAACAGACACGGCCAAAAGGGCACAATTGGTGCGATGTTAAGGGGACATGACATGCCGCGCACCGAGTCTGGAATTGTGCCAGATATGATTATGAATCCGCACGCGATTCCGTCACGTATGACCATAGCACAGAATCTAGAACAGTTACTTGGTAAGACAGCGGCACTAAGTGGTGGAATTGGAGACGCTACTTCATTTATGAATGATGGATCACCACAAGAGGACATTGGAGGCTTATTAGAGGAAATGGGATTTGAAAAGCATGGTAATGAAGTACTATATAATGGTGCGACAGGCGAACAGATACAAGCCAATATCTTTATTGGACCAGTATATGGTATGCGTCTAAAGCATATGGTGGAAGATAAGTGGAATGCGCGTGGTAAGGGTCGCAAAGAGGTAAGAACACATCAGCCGACGGGTGGCAGAGGTGCACAGGGAGGGTTAAAGATTGGAGAGATGGACCGCGACGCAATTATCGCACATGGCGGAATGGCATTTGTAAAGGAGTCTTTTATGGAGCGCGCAGATATGGCTAAATTCCCAATTTGTGTAGCATGTGGAACAATTCCTATTTATAATCCTCGTCTAAATATCGCCATATGCCCCCTATGCGACGGCCCAGTTAAATATATGGGGGATACTATCCATAATCTGGAAATTCTACCGCCGCTTGGCCGACCGAAATCTAAAATTGTGGAGGTTGAAATGCCATATTCTACAAAGCTCTTATCACAAGAGCAAGAAACATATCTAAATCTTACTATGCGTTATATAACAACTAGTGGAGTAGAATGTTTGAAGCCTCTAGAGTTCTCAGGTACATCAAGTGAAGTAATAAAAGAGTTGCCAAGATTGATATTACCAGAGACGGTTGTCCCAGCATATATAGAAGAAGTACCAAAAGCAGTATTAACGGTTGAGCAGTTACGTACTATGGGATCACAGCTTCAATTAATGACAGAACAGGAGAGAGCTGTGGCAGACACGGTATTAGAAGAGAGTTCTGAAGGAATAGAATTAGAACAAAATGCGCAAATGAATGCGATGGTACAATTACAGAATACAGGTCAGGCATTTAATATGAGTGAGGGGTCAAATCAAGTTATGATGCCATTAGAACCAAATCAAGTACAACAGGGTGGATTAGAAATACCTAATAATGCTCAAATAATACAAAGTGGTGGCATGCCACCACCTAACTTTTCTAGTACTGTTGGTGGTGAAGGGCCAGTAAGAGGGCCACAAGTACCTGGTGGTGGGCCAGTTATAACTGTAAGAACAGACGCAGAGGCAATGATGGCAGATGGATTAATGGGAGCAGGAATAGGTCGTCAAGTAAGAAGAAATCCATATAGAAGTTTTGGTGGAATGGGACAAATTGGTCCAATGGGTCCAGTACAGCCACGATATACGCCAATGGAAGGAGGAAATTCAGGAGGTCTTATAACGATTACAAAACTTGAATAGAAAATTGACAACCTAAAATTCAGACGTGTTGATTAGGAAAATGAACGATAACTTTATATTTATTGATAATGTCTACCGCAGTCGTCAAACACTGTTAGATATCCTTGAAGATAGAGGCTATAATGTTGAAAAGTATCGTAAATTCTCTCCGGCTGAGGCTACTGCTGCGGCTACCGCATTTCCAAGTCTAAGTTTTAAGGTTCCAAAGAAAGATGATGAAACTAAAATCTGCGATGTACGATATGCTAATATTAGTCGTCAAAAGCTAGATACATTCTTTAATGATATTGATGATGCTGATACGGAGAATACTGAAGTAATTGTAATGATGATGGGACCTGTATCAGACGCACATCACGTAGTAGCCTTAAAACAATATATGAAGCTAAAAGAATCTGGTGAGAAGGAACGACGAAAGTTACGTGTATCGTTCTTCAGTATTGAGACTATAGTAATTAATCCTATGAAGCATGTACTTGTTCCAAAGCATCAAATTGTCCCACCTGCGGCGCATGCTGAACTAATGAGTTCACTATATATTACTGTAAAGACAAAGCTCCCTGAAATTAAGTTTCATGTGGATCCAATCGCACGTTGTATTGGTGCGGTGCCAGGAGATATTGTAAAGATTACTCGTCCAAGTGGTTCTTCAGGAGAATCAATCATTTATCGTTTATGTGCCCCGTAATTGCGCCATAAGTAACAACAAGTAATAATAAATAATAAAAATAGCAAAAATCATAATTAGACTATAACTATAATTTTTGATATTATTTGCCATAGTATTTTGTCCTTGGGATTACCAGGAGAATCAATGTCATCTTGGATTCAAAAAAGAGCTGAATATCAAAAACAATTTGATGAGCTTTCTAAAGAGAATATTAATGGGTTAATTAAAGACTTAAATACGGCGGTTGGTACTTATATTTCACAAGGTGGGCTGAGTCAGGATCCTAATAATAATCCAAATTATAAAATTATTGCTAATCTGACACAAAAAGCTGAAAATATAAAACAAAGATATTCAACGCTAAACAATAATATACTACTACATTTAAAAAATAATGCCAGAGATACCAATATAACAGGATTATTAACTGAAAATGGAGAATTACAGAAGCAAATTAATCGCTTAGAAAAGATTCAAGATGAAATGAAGATTGATGTTGAAAGTTCCATAGCAAGAGACAAATTACTCCGGTCTCGAGATACAGCTGTAACACCTCATCAGCTTTTTATATTAGATAGACCCTTAAGAAAGGGATTAATACCCTATTTATGGGTAATTTCAGTTTTATTTATTGGTATAGGAATTGTATTATTTAAAATGATTATGCCACCTCTACAACTAGATATTTCTACTACTAGTACTACATCTGCTTCAATTTATTATATGATAATGGAGTTTATTACAAATAAAGTAGTAGTTGGTTCATTAATAGCATCAGCATTAATTGTAATTTTATTTTTATCATTAAAAGTGGCGGGTGTATTTGGAAAGTAAGCATAAAAAGTAAAGTAAATATAGTAGAATGGCGTCAACCGATAGTGAATTAAATCAGCTATATCCAAAAGGTTTATTACCAGGCTCTCCGCCGTCTGCCTCCGATAGAGATGCTAATGGAATATTAATACCAAAAATTATTAATGATATTATTAAAAATTTAAAATCACAAGGGATTATTCCAACATTAGCAACAGGTGATGATTATGAATCATTTGTATTAAGACAAGATGAATTATTAAAAAATATTAATGCTGAATATGATTTTTATGAATCAAGATATAAAATAGCACTTAATAATCTTTTTAACACAATAAGAGAAGGTTACTTAAATAATACGGCAGATATTCAATATATAATTCAATCTAATTTAACAATAAGTCAAAACTTAAATAAAAAGTTAAATGATTTAACACAAATTATAAATGGTGTTACGGAGGATATGTTAGCTTCAACTTCTGGATTAGAAGAGAAAATTAAAGCATTTGATAAACAAAATAAGGAACATCAAATTAAGCTACAAGAACAAAATAAGATAATTACATCTAGTCAAGCCACTACAGAATTAAATAAACAAATGGTTAAATTTACAGAACAAAAAGCTAAATATTCCAATAATTTACTTGGAATGTACAGTTTTCTAAATGTTGTAGCACTAGGACTATTAGTATATGTTTATAAGTCAAGAAGTGAATAGTATATAATATAATAAATATAATAATACTAATTTTGTAATCCAATTATAAATTAGTATTAGTCTATTATAATTTCTTTAAAAGAACTAGGGAAATGGGTACTCTTAATTCAATAATTGATGCCACGAATCTTTTTCAGGATGTGGAGTTGGCGACCGCGATAGGACAATTAAAACAAAATCCAGCTGAGCTTCAACAATTTTTACAGGATCAGCAAGATAGAATTTATCAAGATGTTGTTAAACAAAAAGAGTCAACATTTCAAAAAGTCTACGGTGATTTAAAACGTGCTTCGGATTCACAAGACGCAGTTATAATGCTTGATAAACGCAGTCGTGAATTAGCTGATATTCAGCGACAGGTATATGAAAATCAGGCAAAATCAGCTGGTGCGATTACAGAAGATAAGAATTTAGCTGAACGCAAATATGAAATGAATCAATGGTCTGTTGGTAACAAGAATGATACATTATTTGTCTTCTCTTCGCTTTTTATACTATTATCATCACTAATTCTTTTAACACTATTATGGCGTAGAATAATAATAAGTAGCGCATTATATGGCAGTCTATCAGGTCTTTTCATTTTAATCTTTATATTTATGGTACTATATCGTGCTAATTTTACAAATATTTTGAGAAATAATAGATACTGGAATAGACGTAATTTTGACGGTAAATATGGAAAGATTCCAGCACCACAATGTATTGATGTTAATAAACTAGCTACAAATACAGCTGATATGATAGATAATGCTGGAAATCGTATACAGCAAGGTATAAATTATATATACTAAGAATATACTTCTTCCGTCATAAATTTAAATTATTATAGTATCTAAAATAATATTACATTGATATAATTTTATAAAATATTATATCAGAGTAATAATAATATGTCATCATCAGCCGATAGAAACTTAAAAGCATCTGCTTGTAAAGCGGTACCAAATGGTCTTACTGATTTAAATGGCAAAATTAATACATGTACATCAGAAGTAGAAAAAAATAGAAATAATAACTTTGCCACAGATACAGTTAAATTAGAACAAGACATAATATCTTTAAGAGCAACTACAAATGATACATTAATAATGGGTGATACAATGTTTGGACAATTTGGATATAATGATATTGCT
>Ga0214921_10004664_pt1 | contig 19965 bp, 17 predicted proteins | sample LL1505_MetaG_FD_177992 | JGI IMG/M metagenome (GOLD analysis project Ga0214921, IMG submission 177992) | Freshwater microbial communities from Lake Lanier, Atlanta, Georgia, United States - LL-1505 | ecosystem: Environmental > Aquatic > Freshwater > Lake | place: USA: Georgia | collected...
CCCCGAGTTACTCAACGGCGGTCGAACACCCTCAGGCATTCCTGTGCGCCCGCAATTATTGGGGTCTGACCCCAATTGTTTGGCGGACAACGCGGCGCGGGTGGCGGGTATGGGATGCGATGGTGTGGATCTAAATTTTGGTTGTCCAGCCAAGCAAGTTAACAGGCATGGAGGTGGTGCTGCCTTATTGCAAGACCCTGAAGTTTTGTATCGCATTACGCGCGCTGTGCGCTTGGCAGTACCTCCCGAAAAAATCGTCAGCGCCAAAATGCGATTGGGCTTTGACCATGACCAACAAGCAGAAGAATGTGCACTGGCCTTAGAGGCGGGTGGTGTGAGTGAAATTGTGGTCCATGCGCGCACCAAAGTGGATGGCTACCGTCCTCCTGCCTATTGGCCACGTATTTCAGATATCCGTGCCCGCGTCAAAGTACCGCTTATCGCCAATGGTGAAATTTGGAATGTGCAAGATGCTATGCGTGCAAGACAAGATTCTGGTTGTCATGATTTGATGATCGGGCGAGGCATGGTGACGAATCCTGGTTTGGGTTTGGCATTGAAAGACTTTGACAGAAGCGTAAAAGACAAAGCCCATTGCAGCGAGCAACTATTTGCCCCGTTGACTTGGCAAGAGATGTTGCCGCATCTCGTGTATTTTTGGGAACTGGTGCAATCGCGTATTTCACGCAAACATCAGGCGGGACGGTTTAAGCAGTGGTTGAATTTTTTGCGCAAGCACTTCGTAGAAGCTGAAGTTGCTTACCTAACGCTTCGCACGGTAAGTGATCCCCAAGTTATCTCAGACTGGTTGGCGTTGCAGTCCGGCAGAGTTAATGCGCAACTGCCTGCCTCACCGCTCGCTCCCACTGCACCATACGATGCTGCGCCTCATCGCGAGACATCTTCGCTTCAAACACACGATCAATCTTCCAGTGTTTCTCTAGAGCGTGTAAGTCACTGAACATGCCGCAGTGCAATCCTGCTAAGTAAGCGGCACCGAGCGCAGTGGTTTCAATCACAGCAGGTCGAATGACAGGGATACCCAATAAATCAGCCTGTATTTGCATGAGCAAGTTGTTGGCGCAGGCACCCCCATCGACCCGTAATTCACGCACGGGTGTGCCACCGTGTTCTACCGCGTCTTTGCTCATGGATTGCAACAGGGCCGTGCTTTGAAATGCGATGCTGTCTAAAGCTGAGCGCGCGAAGTGCGCCATCGTCGTGCCGCGCGTGATGCCCACAATCGTGCCGCGCGCATCTGCATTCCAGTAGGGCGCACCTAAGCCGGTGAATGCTGGCACCATCACGACACCATCGGCATCTGCCACAGTTTGCGCAAGCGCTTCAATATCTGCACTATTTTTAAACGCATGCAAGCCGTCGCGCAACCACTGCACAACAGCACCACCGATAAAAACACTGCCTTCTAACGCAAACTCTGGTTGGGCGCTGGCTTGTGCCGCACTGGTGGTGATCAATCCGTTATGACTGGTCTGGAATTGATGGCCTGTGTGCATCAACATAAAGCAACCCGTGCCATAGGTGTTTTTGGCTTGTCCTGCCTGCCAACATGCTTGTCCGAACAACGCACTTTGCTGATCGCCCGCGACACCGCCAATCGGTAAGGCATGGCCCAGCCATTCGGCATCGATGACACCAAAGTCACTCGATGATGCTTGCACCGTTGGCATCAAGTTGCTTTCAATATCCAGCATGGACATAAGTTCGCTGTCCCACTGGTTGGTGTGCACGTTTAAAAGCATGGTGCGCGAAGCGTTGCTCACATCGGTAGCGTGAACACGACCTTTGGTGAGATTCCATATCAACCACGTATCGACCGTACCAAATGCCAATTCGCCTTTCGCCGCCATGGTGCGTGCTTGTGGCACGTTGTCCAGTATCCATTGCAACTTGGTTCCAGAAAAATAGGCATCGATCACCAAGCCCGTTTTGGATTGCACCAGTGTGTCGTGTCCTTCTTGGCGCAATTTTGCGCATACAGGTTCTGCGCGTCTGTCTTGCCAAACTATGGCGTTGTAGATCGGTTGTCCTGTTTTGCGGTTCCACACCACAGTGGTTTCGCGTTGGTTGGTAATGCCAACGCAAGCAATATCTTCTGCACGGATATTGGCGTTTTTCAGAGCGGCTCGCATGGTGGAGAGTTGGCTCGACCAAATTTCTAAGGGGTCGTGTTCCACCCAGCTTGGATTGGGATAAATTTGCCGAAATTCCTGTTGGGCCATACCGACAATGTGACCGTCAGGCGCAAACACGATGCTGCGAGAACTAGATGTGCCCTGGTCAAGTGCTAAAAGATATTTCACGGGAATTCTGTTCCTTTTCTAAGTTGCAACGATACATTCCACGCCTGCTTGCTCCATCATTTCTAGAAATGTTGCAGTCGGATGTGTATCCGTAAATACACAATCGATGTCTGACATAGGTGCAAGTTTCACCATAGCAGGGCGGTTGAATTTTGTGTGGTCTGCTGCCAACCACACTTGCCTTGAATGTTCAATGATGGCGCGTGCGACTTTTACTTCACGAAAATCATAATCGCGCAAGGTGCCATCGTCTTCGATACCACTGATACCAATCAAACCTATATCGACTTTGAATTGGCGAATAAAGTCAACCGCGGCTTCGCCCACAACGCCACGGTCCATTCCACGCACGACACCACCAGTCACGATCACTTCGCAATCTGGGTTGTCACTCAAGATGGCCGCCACATTCAAGTTATTGGTAATCACTCGCAATTCTTTATGCTGCATCAAGGCATGCGCAATCGTCTCCATCGTGGTGCCAATATTCATGATCAACGAGCACCCATTCGGTACGCGTTGCGCAACTGCTTGGGCGATTCGTCCTTTGGCTGCAGATGACAAAACTTGGCGTTGACGGTACGTGATGTTCTCAGTGGTTGAACTAGGCAATCGCACACCGCCATGAAAACGCGCCAATAACCCAACTTCTGCCATGCGTTGCACGTCTCTTCGCACGGTTTGTAGCGTGACATCAAATTTCTCCGCTAAATATTCAATTGAAACACTTCCTTGGTTTCTCACAACTTCTAACAACAGGGCTTGACGAGGATTGGGGGACATGGGTAAGCGAACAAATTTTGAAGTATTACGAACATAAGCGATGTTCGTTTTTGTTCGATTAGGGAAAATACCAAAGAATAAAAACAAAAACGAACAATAATGTTCATTGAAAGGAATTGTGTTGTCCCATCTTCAATTGTCTGAAGTCTGTAAGTCTGTCGGTGCTGATGTTCACCTGCATCCCATGAGTTTTGCACTTCAACCCAATGCGGTTACTGTTTTGTTAGGCGCAACGCAGGCGGGTAAAACCAGTGTGATGCGTCTCATGGCTGGGTTGGACGTGCCTACCAGCGGTAAGGTCTTAGTCGATGGGTTTGATGTGACAGGCGTGCCAGTGCGTGAACGTAATGTGGCGATGGTCTACCAACAGTTCATCAATTACCCCTCTTTGACGGTGTTTGACAACATCGCTTCCCCCTTAAAGCTACGCCAAGAAATCCATATCGAAGAAAAAGTGCATGCCCTTGCCAAACGTTTGCACATAGACCCATTTCTAGGGCGATTTCCTTCGGAACTATCTGGTGGCCAGCAACAGCGCGTTGCACTTGCAAGAGCCTTGGCAAAAAATGCACCGCTTATTTTTCTGGATGAGCCATTGGTCAATTTGGACTACAAATTACGAGAAGAATTGCGTGAAGAGTTGTCTCAACTTTTTGCAACGGGTCAGTCAACAGTGGTTTATGCAACTACTGACCCTAGTGAGGCCTTGTTATTGGGCGGGTATACAGCGGTCTTGAAAGAAGGGTGCTTGTTGCAATATGGCCCAACTTTAGAAGTGTTTCGACGACCAGCTTCACTGGATGTGGCTTTGGCGTTTAGCGACCCTCCCTTGAATGTGGTGTTTGCCATTGCGCACGGTGCCACATGGCAACTTAACCAAGGGCCTCAATTGGCTTTGCCTCAGTTAGAAGGCATGACGTATAGCCAAGTCACCTTAGGTGTCCGCGCAGCCACATTAAGGGTGGAAGAAAAACCTGGTGACATGGCCATCTCTGGGCAAGTGCAATTGGCAGAAATTTCAGGCACAGATACCTTTGTCCATTTTCACTGTGCGCTAGGTGAATGGGTGATGCAAAAAACAGGTGTGCACTTTTTTGAATTAGGCACACACTTGACGTTTTATTTTGACCCGAGCGAGATTTATATTTTTGCTCCAGATGGAGCTCTTTTGAGTGCACCACTCTTCACAACTGAAGGGAGGGCATGACATGGCGGCAAGAATTGATTTGAAATTAGCGCACGCGTACCATGCGAATCCCCAGCAAGACAGTGACTACGCACTGTTACCACTGGATATGACATTTCGTGCTGGTGGTGCCTACGCTTTGCTTGGCCCATCGGGTTGTGGCAAAACGACGATGCTTAACATTATGTCGGGCTTGGTTCGTCCATCGCAAGGCCATGTGTTGTTTGACGGAATTGACGTCACAGACAAAAGCCCACAGGAAAGAAACATTGCACAGGTATTTCAATTCCCTGTGATCTACGACACCATGACCGTAGCTGAAAACCTAGCATTCCCTTTGCGTAACAGGCGGATGGCAGAAAACGATATTCGCAAACGCGTGGGTCAAATCGCCGAAATGCTAGAACTCAATGGGCAATTAAACCAACGTGCATCTGGTTTAACAGCCGATGCGAAACAAAAAATCTCATTAGGCCGTGGTTTGGTGCGACCAGATGTGTCAGCCATTTTGTTTGACGAGCCACTCACGGTGATCGATCCGCATCTCAAATGGCAATTGCGCCGCAAGCTCAAACAAGTTCACCAAGAGCTCAAATTGACATTAATTTATGTGACCCACGACCAAGTTGAAGCGCTGACATTTGCCCAAGAAGTAGTGGTCATGACGCGCGGAAAGGCTGTGCAAATTGGATCTGCAGAAGATTTGTTCGAAAAACCTGCGCATACTTTTGTGGGGCACTTCATTGGATCTCCCGGTATGAATTTTCTACAAGGCGAAGTGCATGCCCAGTCTCTTTTGATTGGTGAACGCCGTATAGATCTTGATATGCAACAAGCGCAAAGCCTCCAGGGCTTATTCAGCATCAAACTTGGTATTCGGCCTGAATATGTGCAAGTGGAGGTGCAACCATCAATTAACACGATTCCTGCACAAGTTGAACGTGTGCAAGATTTGGGTACCAGTGTGTTGATGACGCTGCAGTGTGACGGGCAAGTATTGCGAGCACGTTTACCATTGACAACGCAACACTTTGCGGTGGGGTCTAGCGTGCATGTTTCCTTGATAGGTAATCACACATGTTTCTATCACAACGAGGAGTTGGTGGTATGAAACCTGTCAATCAAAAAGCTTGGTTTTTGATTTTGCCGGTATTGCTGTGCGTTGCTTTCTCAGCCATCATTCCTTTGATGACGGTAGTGAATTACTCGGTGCAAGACATCATTTCCCCTGAGCGCCGTGTTTTTGTTGGCACTGAGTGGTTCACCTCCGTGATGCGAGACCCAGATTTACACGAAGCGCTGTGGCGTCAAATTATTTTTTCATTTTCGGTCTTGGCCTGTGAAATTCCTTTGGGAATTCTTTTGGCTTTGTCCATGCCAGCAGATGGATGGCGTGCTTCCGTCACCTTGGTGGTAGTCGCTTTGTCATTGCTCATTCCGTGGAATGTGGTGGGCACGATCTGGCAAATATATGGACGTGCTGATATTGGATTGATGGGTGCTACCTTGCAGTTGATGAACATCGACTACAACTACACCGGCAATGCAACCGATGCTTGGCTAACAGTTTTATTGATGGATATTTGGCATTGGACACCGCTAGTAGCTTTGCTTTGCTATGCAGGTTTACGCAGTATTCCGGACGCGTATTACCAAGCTGCTCGTATTGATGGTGCAAGCAAGCTGGATGTATTCAGATTTATTCAGTTACCCAAAATGCGTGGCGTATTGATCATTGCTGTGTTATTGCGGTTTATGGACAGCTTCATGATTTACACAGAACCCTTCGTGCTGACTGGTGGGGGGCCAGGTAACGCTACAACTTTTTTGAGTCAGTATTTGACACAAAAAGCAGTGGGTCAGTTCGATTTAGGTCCAGCAGCAGCCTTTTCGCTGATTTACTTCTTGATCATTTTGTTGCTCTGTTTCATCCTTTACAACTGGATGCAACAAGTCGGTACCCAGGCCAAGGAGCAGGCACATGGTTGAACAACGTTTTAAAAAGCGCACCATCTTTTTGTGGCTCTACATTGTTTTCGCGTTGCTGCCTATTTATTGGATGCTCAATATGAGCTTGCGAACCAATGAAGAAATTTTGTCCACATTCAGTTTGTTCCCAAATCACCTGACGTTTGCTAACTACATGACTATCTTTACAGATGCCTCGTGGTACTCGGGTTACATCAATAGTTTGATCTATGTGGCAATCAATACAGTTGTTTCGGTCTTGGTAGCTTTGCCTGCAGCCTATGCATTTTCTCGCTACAGCTTCTTGGGAGATAAGCATGTTTTCTTTTGGTTGCTGACCAACCGTATGACACCACCTGCAGTATTTTTACTTCCGTTTTTTCAGCTCTACACCACTGTTGGCTTGATGGATACCCACATTGCCGTAGCCTTATCGCATTTGCTTTTCAATGTGCCGCTGGCTGTTTGGATATTAGAAGGTTTTATGTCGGGTATTCCGCGTGAAATTGACGAAACGGCATATATCGATGGGTATAGCTTTCCACGTTTCTTTATCGCTATCTTTATGCCTTTAATCAAAGCAGGGGTGGGTGTGACTGCTTTTTTCTGTTTCATGTTTAGCTGGGTTGAGTTATTACTAGCCCGAACATTGACTAGCGTGAACGCCAAGCCTATCGTTGCCACTATGACGCGCACGGTAAGTGCTTCGGGCATGGATTGGGCCACGTTGGCAGCTGCAGGAGTCTTGACGATTGTTCCTGGTGCGATTGTGATTTGGTTTGTGCGTCACTACATCGCCAAAGGGTTTGCGATGGGTCGTGTATGAAAAACTTCATCGCTATGTCGCAATGCATGCTGAAAAAGGATAGGAGCTGACATGTTGGAATGGATGGCTTGGAGCCCCCCCGTTACTATATTTTTTATCTGCGTAGTACTTATGCTGGCTTGTATGACTTACTTGGAAATTCGTTTTCCAACTGTAGCCCGCAAAGGTTTTTTGCCTATCGTGACAACGCGTGGCGACAGATTGTTTATTGGATTGTTAGGTGCAGCCTATATCCATTTAACTTTTCTTGGCTTGGCCGGTGTTTTTGCGCAGTGGCTGAGTTTGAACGAGGACCCTAGCATTTGGTGGGGAACTGCGGTGAGTATTGTGTGGTTGGTTTTTGTTTTACGCAAAGGCTGAACAGACATGCAAGTAACCCGGTCTGAATCTTCCCTCGGACCGATGTTTTTCATAACCACAGGGAAGCTTTTGAAATGAGGAGACTGACATGAAGTTGAAATACCGGGCTCTGGCATTCGCTGCCACCGCATTGGTTCTAGGTCATGGTGCTTGGGCGGGAGAAGCCGAAGCCAAAAAATGGGTGGACAGTGAGTTCCAGCCATCGACCCTGAGCAAAGACAAGCAACAGGCCGAACTCAAATGGTTCATCGATGCGGCTAAAAAACTGCAAGCCAAAGGGGTGAAAGAAATTTCTGTGGTGTCTGAAACTATCACCACCCATGAATACGAGTCTAAAACCCTTGCAAAAGCGTTCGAAGAAATCACGGGCATCAAGGTTAAACACGACTTGATCCAAGAGGGTGATGTGGTGGAAAAACTCCAAACATCGATGCAATCAGGCAAGTCTATTTATGACGGATGGATTTCTGACTCTGACTTGATTGGTACCCACTACCGTTACGGAAAAATTCTGCCTTTGTCTGACTACATGGCAGGAAAAGGTAAAGAGTGGACCAATCCCGGATTGGACTTGAAAGATTTCATCGGCACTAGCTTCACCACAGCGCCTGATAAAAAACTGTACCAATTGCCCGACCAGCAGTTCGCTAACCTGTATTGGTTCCGCGCCGACTTGTTTGCACGCAAAGACTTGCAAGACAAGTTCAAAGCCAAATACGGTTACGAATTAGGCGTTCCATTGAACTGGAGCGCTTATGAAGACATCGCGGATTTCTTTACCAATGATGTCAAGACTATTGATGGGAAGCCTATCTATGGTCACATGGACTACGGTAAGAAAGACCCGTCTTTAGGTTGGCGTTTCACCGATGCTTGGTTGTCTATGGCCGGTACAGCCGACAAAGGTATTCCTAACGGCATGCCAGTAGACGAGTGGGGTATTCGTGTCGGTGCGGACGGTTGTACACCGGTAGGTGCGTCCGTTTCCCGTGGTGGTGCAACTAACTCACCTGCAGCGGTTTACGCACTGACCAAGTATGTTGACTGGATGAAGAAATACGCACCCAAAGAAGCCACAGGCATGACCTTTGGTGAGGCGGGTCCAGTTCCTGCCCAAGGCCAAATTGCACAGCAAATCTTCTGGTACACCGCATTTACAGCTGATATGACCAAACCTGGTTTGCCTGTTGTCAATGCAGACGGCACTCCAAAGTGGCGTATGGCACCAGGGCCTAACGGACCTTACTGGAAGCAAGGTATGCAAAACGGCTACCAAGACGTAGGCTCATGGACTTTCTTCAAGAACCACGATGAGAACCGCACAGCTGCTGCTTGGTTGTATGCACAGTTTGTGACGAGTAAAACCGTATCCCTCAAGAAGACCATCGTCGGTTTGACACCGATTCGTGAAAGCGATATCCGTAGCCAAGCGATGACGGACATGGCGCCTAAGTTGGGTGGCTTGGTGGAGTTCTATCGTAGCCCTGCACGGGTTGCCTGGACACCTACTGGTACCAACGTGCCTGACTATCCAAAGTTGGCACAACTCTGGTGGAAGAACGTGGCACAAGCTGTGACGGGCGAGAAAACACCTCAAGGTGCGATGGACAACTTGGCTGAAGAAATGGATCAAGTGATGTCGCGTTTGGAGCGAGCAGGTATGGCCAATTGCGCACCTAAGCTCAATCCCAAAGGTGATCCTGCCAAGTACTTGAGCGATACAGGCGCACCTTGGAAAAAGTTGGCTAACGAGAAGCCAAAGGGTGAAACCATTGCCTATGAAAAATTACTCAACGCTTGGAAAGAAGGCCGCGTGCGTTAATTTTTCACCGTTAGTTTGGTGTTAATCCAAAGGGATCCGTCCTGATTGATGGATGGATCCCTTTTTTATGTGAATCTTGTTTTATTTCCATGCAACGCTCGGCTTTATTCGATCAATTGCGCGCAACAGATGTTTACGATCTGGCCATCATTGGTGGTGGTGCTACTGGTCTTGGCGTGGCCTTGGATGCGGCTTCTCGCGGATATAAAGTAGTTTTATTGGAAGCCCATGATTTTGCAAAAGGTACCTCGTCGCGAGCAACAAAATTAGTCCACGGAGGAGTCCGTTACTTAGCGCAAGGTAACTTGTCACTAGTCAGAGAAGCCTTGCATGAGAGAGCTGTGCTTCTAAATAATGCGCCGCACATAGCGCAACCCTTGGCGTTCGTAATGCCTTCGTACAAGTGGTGGGAAACTGCCTTTTACGGCATCGGTCTCAAGTTATACGACCTGTTAGCGGGTAAATCTGCTATTGGCTCCACCCAATTTTTAAATAAACAAGAAGTTCTGGATCGCTTACCCCAAGTGCAATCGACGGGTTTACGGGGAGGCGTGCAGTACTGGGATGGCCAGTTTGACGATGCGCGCTTAGCGCTTGAAATTGCAAGAACAGCGCAAAAGAAAGGTGCTCTTGTATTGAATTATTGCTCTGTTGAATCGCTTTTTCATCAGCATCACAAGCTCAGTGGCTTGAAATGCAAAGATACAGAGACGGGTAGCGTTTTTGATATCAATGCAAAGTGCGTCATCAATGCCACTGGCGTCTGGGTCGATGGTATTCGTGCAATGGACGCAGAAAGTTCTGGCGAAAAAATTGAAACTATGGTCACTCCCAGTCAAGGTGTGCACTTGGTAGTTGATCGCTCTTTTTTAAGCAAAGACTTTGCTTTGTTGGTACCTAGTACACAAGACGGGCGTGTCTTGTTTGCAGTTCCATGGCTTGGAAAAGTGATTTTGGGTACAACTGACACTCCGCGTAATGATTTGCCGATTGAACCCATGGCTTTTTCGCAAGAGGTTGATTTCATTTTGCAAGAGTCATCTCGGTATTTGTCAAAAGCTCCTACCCGTGCGGATGTGCGTAGCGTTTGGGTTGGATTACGGCCTCTGGTTAAACCTCAAAAAACCACATCTGGCAATACCAAAGGCCTCAGTCGAGAACACACCATCCTCGTTAGCGAGAGTGGATTGGTTACCGTCACAGGTGGGAAGTGGACCACTTACCGCGCAATGGCAGAAGATGTTCTACAACAATGTTTAAATGCTGGATTGATTACCAAATCAGACAAACCACCAACGACAGCAGATTGCCCTTTGGTAGGCGCGCCAAGATCAAAAGAGAGATATGTATCAATTCCGCTAACGCATCAGCAGGGTGCCCATTCATACGGCACTGAACAATCTTTGTTGTCGACCTTGCCTGGATGCGAGACATGGTTATGTGAAGGATTAAGCGAAGCCATGGTGCGTTTTGCAGTCCGTTATGAGTATGCAAGAACGGTGGAAGATGTGTTGGCGAGGCGCTCGCGCTTGTTATTTTTAGATGCCCAGTCAGCGTTGGATTTATCTGACAAAGTGGCGACTATTTTGCTATCGGAAGAAATCCATAATCCGCAGTTGCAACAGTTTAAAAAATTAGCAATGAGTTATTTACTTACCTCTCAAGAGTAATTGCTTGGGTTAAGCAATGCACTCTGCAAAATTAATATCCCTTGGGTATTCACCTATTTTTTTGATTATCCTATATGTTTAAATATTCCATCTCTTTATTGGCTATTACCGACACATGCTGCATGCACTGCTGACAATTGAACAAGTCGATAAAAATTTTGGTGGCGTTCAAGCGGTTAAGGGCCTAAGTTTCTCAATCAGACATTCTGAAATAGTTGGACTGATTGGCCCAAATGGGTCTGGCAAATCAACGTCGGTTAATTTAATCTCTGGAACAGTTCCAGTATCTGCAGGTGTGGTTAGATTCAACGGACAGAACCTCAACAACTTATCCATTAGTGAGCGAGTCTCGCAGGGCTTAGCAAGAACATTCCAAACTACCAGCATACTTCCAGAATTTACAGTTTTAGAGCAAGTCTTGGCCGCATGCCACAGTTGCTTTAAAACAAAACCAGCAGGATCTGTTATACGGTCAAGTGCTGCCACCATGGAAGAAGATCAGCAGCGGGACAAGGCAGCAGAACTAATTCATTTTGTTGGACTGTCTGAAGTCATAGACCATCTGACTTCATCTATATCCTCTGCGCAGCAACGTTTGTTGATGATTGCTACGGCTCTAGCTTCTGATCCTCTGTTGGTTCTATTAGATGAACCTGCAGCTGGTATGGTGGCAAAAGAGAGAAAAGAATTGGCGCAACTGATTCTTGGAATTCGCCAAAGAGGTATTTCTGTTTTGGTGATCGAACATCATATGGGGCTCATCATGGAAGTGTGTGAGCGTATCGTGGTTTTAAATTTTGGCCAAAAAATCGCGGAAGGCACACCTGAAGGTATCAGACAAAACCCCGCAGTCATTGACGCTTACTTAGGTGGGGTGCATTGATGCTAAAAATTACCAATGTTTATGCGGGATACGGTAAGGTAGGCATACTTCAAGGCATCAGCTTGGAGGTAAATGCCACTGAATGCATTGCTTTAATTGGAGCCAACGGTGCTGGTAAAAGTACTACTCTGAAATGTATATGTGGTCTCATTCCTCTCACCTTAGGCGCAATTGAGTTTGAAGGCCAGCGTATAGACGGATTAAAGGGCCATCAGATTGTGCAGTTGGGTATTACCATGTGCCCAGAAGGTCGCCAAGTATTTCCGGATATGACAGTGCGTGAGAACCTCGAAATGGGTGCGCACACTAGAACCGATAAGGCGCAAGCGACTGATTTAGAAAAAATGCTCGATTTATTTCCCGTTCTGCGCCACAGGATCAAGCAGAGTGCTGGTACCTTGTCCGGTGGGGAGCAAGAAATGCTAGCAATTGCGCGTGCGTTGATGTCTCGCCCCAAACTCTGCATATTTGATGAACCATCGCTAGGGCTTGCGCCGAAGATTGTGCAAGAGGTGGAGCAGACTATCGCCAAAATTAAGTCCATGGGTACGACGATATTGATTGTGGAGCAAAACGCATCTATGGCGTTAAGACTTTCAGATCGTGCCTATGTGTTCGAAGCGGGTGAAATTGTTTTGCAAGGAACAGGGCAAGAGTTACAAAATCACCCTGAGGTCAGCAAAGCTTATCTTGGGTATTGAGTAAGTTGTTAGAAAGTTAGATTGGTAATTTTAATCAAGAAGGAAAAGGAGACTGAAAATGCAAATTATGTCGAAAAAATTTACTTTGGCAGCTGTCGTTGGAATTCTGAGCGCTAGCTTAGGAGGTTTGTCGTGGGCTACTGAAAAAGAGTTGGTCCTAGGTGTTAACGACGCCTTGACTGGCCCAGGTGCTGTTTACGGGTTACCTCAATCCAATGCGGTCAAGATGGCTGCGGATGAGATCAATGCAAAAGGCGGTATCAAAGCGGGCGCTGATGTCTACAAACTCAAGGTCATAAGCAATGATGACAAAGCCAACCCTACAGAAGCCACCAATAGCGTGCGCAAACTTATTGACCGTGATAATGTCAAGTACCTTTTAGGTTTTTGTTGCTCAGGATCTACTAGTGCTGTAGCTTCTTTCATTGAAAAAGAAAACGTGGTCATGCTAGTGGGCAATGCGGCCGAACGTGCAATAACGGCAAAAGGAATTCCTAACTTATTTAGAACACGGCCTCCAGCTGATTTCACTGGCGCTGCCGCTGGAACTTTTGTGGCTAAACGAGGCGCAAAAAATATCGCAGTGATTGGCTCTTTGGATGTGTCTTTTTACACGCAATACCTGGATGCTTTTGAGCGTGAAATCAATAAAGCTGGCGGGAAGATTGTTGCGAAAGAAACCTTTGGTCTCAAAGACCGCGACATGACTCCCCAACTTACAAAGGTGCGTGCACTCAATCCTGATGCTTTGTTGATACTTGGGTACGTAGAGCCTGCCGCGTTCGTATATCGCCAAGCAACCGAGCTTGGAATGAAATTGCCGCGATACGGTTTCACTAGTGGTAGTGAAGAGCAATTTTTGCGTGTAGCCACCAGCGAGCAAATGGAAGGCGTTTGGGATTTACGTCCTACGGAATTGACCGTTGAAGCTCTTGATGCAAATGCTAAGACTTATGTCGCGAATTACACTGCAAAGTTTGGTGCAGCACCTTCACCAAGTTCACCCTACGCATATGACCAAGTCTACGTTTTGAAAAACGCGATTGAAAGTGCTGGTAGCCCTGACGATACAAAGAAAGTAATTGCCGCTATTCGCAAACTGACGGTGCCTAAAGAAGCAGTCATGAAGTATCTGCCTACAGCTGGTGCGATGTTTGATGTGAATGGTCAAGCTTATACATCGAACGGTGCATTCCAATGGCAAAAGGGCAAGTGGGTCTATGTATCTGATTTGCCATCCGACACCAAAACCTATTCGGACTATTTACGTAGCTTGCGCAACTAAATTAGGACTTCACGGTTTAGCTTGGCCCTGCAATGATTGAAATTTTCCAACAATCACTCAACGGTTTAGCCATCGGTGCTGTATATGTATTGATAGCACTAGGTCTTACCGTCGTGTTTGGAATTCTAGGTATTGCTCATTTCGCCCACGGTTCAGTTGCTATGTTTGGTGGCTATCTGACTTACACCGTTATGGAGAAATTTGGCATTCATTTTTTTCCGGCGATGGGCATCGCGATGATGGGCGGTGCCACATTGGGTTTGTTGATCGAGCGCCTTGCTTATCGGCCAGTTCAAGATGCACCGCATATAAATGCTTTCATCATTGCATTAGGTTTGACCATGATGATGGAAGGTATGAATTTATTGGTATTTGGAGCGGATCAAGTTGTTATTCAAACTCCATACCGAAGCGTTTTTTATGTAGCAGGCATCGCTGTTGCAGAGTTGCGATTGATTGTGATTTTGACCTCATGCTTTCTTGTGGGTGCAATTGCCTTGCTTATTTCAAAAACTAAAACTGGCAAATCAATTCGTGCTGTTGCTCAAAACAGGCAAGCCGCGGTATTGATGGGAGTCAATGTCAGCATGGTGTCGTTGGTAGTATTTGCTATCTCATCTGCCCTCGGTGTTGCCGCAGGTGCATTGATTGGGGCGCTATTAGCTATAGCTCCAGGGGTTGGTGAAGGCCTTGCTGTCAAAGGTTTTGCGGTTCTCATCCTTGGTGGTCTAGGATCTATTCCAGGTGCCATAGTAGGCGGCTTGATTCTAGGTGTGAGTGAAGCGATGGCCGCGGGATTTATCTCTTCTTCTTACAAAGACGTGATTGCATTTCTCGTCATGATTGTTGTTTTACTTTTTAGGCCTGAAGGTCTACTAGGAAAACGATGAGTCAATCTACTTATAGATTATGGATGGGCTTCTGTTGCGCTGCTTTGGCTTTATATGTGCCAAATCTCGTTACCGTGCCTTATTTTATGCACTTGATTATCCTTGCCTTGGTCTGGGTGATATTGGCGCAGGGCCAAAATCTTATGCAGGGCTTGGTTGGGTATGTGTCAATTACACAAGCTGGATTCATGGGTGTTGGTGCGTATTTCTCTACGCTTCTGACACTTAAGCTAGGGTGCTCTGTGTGGCTCACAATTTTTATGACTCCGTGTGTTACTGGTTTGCTGTCGGTATTGGTTGGCTATCCTAGTTTGAGAGTGAAAGGGCACTATTTCGCGATTGTGACCTTGGCTTACAACATGGTGATTTTCACGATTTTGTTGACCTATAGTTCACTAACTGGTGGTGAAGCAGGCATTTCTAATATTGCAAGGCCAAGCAGCTTTTCATTATGGGGATATGTTGTAAATTTTGAAGGTCGTAGCAATTCCAACTATTACCTGCTTGTCTTGCTCTTTGCTGCTTTATCTACTGGCCTATGTGGCTTGATATTGCATTCACGTGTAGGACGCGTGCTTTTGGCAATTCGACAAAATGAAGTTTTAGCTGATGCGATTGGCATCCAAACATGGCGCTATAAACTTTTTGCTTTTGTAATGAGCGCTGCCTTGGCAGGTTTAGCTGGTGCCTTGTATGCGCATTACATTGGGTTTTTAAATCCGGAGCCATTTGGCGTAGATCAATCCCTCAATGCTATTTTGGCCGTCATATTGGGCGGTAGTGGCACCCTAACAGGACCCGTTGTAGGGGCGTTTGCAGTGACATTCCTACCTGAGTATTTACGGATCGCAGATAGCTACCGATTAGTTACGTATGGGTTCATTTTGGTGATTGCCACAATTTTTCTGCCTCGTGGGTTAGTGCCAGTGGCTAAAGATGCTTGTATTTTTCTCTTTTCTTTCCTGTTAAGACGGAAATGACGCCCTCCATGCTTGTCTTCGATAGTTTGCTTAACCAGACGAAACACTTTGTAGAGAATCATCTTGCGCCGTTAATTACAAAAGATGAACTAAACCTCTTTAGTGGAAAAACACTTCTTGCAGCCGCAGCAAACTATGGACTATTGGATATTCAAGTTTCAGTGGCATTTGGTGGAAAGGGACTCCCCTTTAGTGCAAAGGTATTGACTGCTGAAGCACTTGCAGCCCATGACTTTGGCGTTGCGATGTCATTAGTTAATACTCATAACGTGGCTGAGCAAATTGCACGACTAGGCAATCAAATCCTTATAAAGCGCTTCCTACCAGACTTAATTTCTGGAAAAAAAAGTGCTGGTACTGCGCTGACTGAACCTAGAGTAGGGTCTGATTTCTCGTCGATACAAACGACTGCTTCACGTATTCCAGGTGGATGGGTATTAAATGGAACAAAAGCGTGGATTACCAACGCGGTGCATGCAGACGTGGTGGTAGTTTATGCCCAAACACAAGCAGGTACGGGTGCTAGTGGGATAGCTGCATTTGTTATCGACGTTGAAAAAAAAGGGTTCAACAGATTAGATGCCCATACGTCACCTGTTGCATCTATTGGAGTAGGCGCTTTCAACCTGACTGGGTATTCCTGCGAGGACGTCGATATGTTGTCGCCTCCAGGTGCGGCCTTTAAAGATATTTTGCAAGCCATCAACGGCGCACGCATTTATGTCGCAGCCATGTGTTGCAGCATGGTTGAGACATGTTTAGCTATAGCAACTGCATATGGTGCGCAAAGACAAACGTTCGGCAAACCATTGCTTGCGCATCAGGGTTGGCGCTGGCAACTTGCGGAAGCAGCCGTAGAGCTAGAGGCGGCGCGTAGCATGGTGCTTTCTGCCGTTAGATTGATCGATACACAGCAAGATGCGCAGAGCATGGCAGCAAAAACAAAAATATTTGCTTCGCGCATGGCGCAAAAGCAGATCGCGATTCTGATGCACGCAATGGGGGCCGAAGGATTGTCTGCGCAGCATCCGTTTATGCGACATTTGGCAGCGGCACAGATTGCAGGTATGGTGGATGGCGCAACGGAGATGCTGCTAGAGCGGGTCGCTAAAGATCTCCGTTGATATTCTTCACTCGATACGACTTTAGGTGCGGATGCTATTTCCAATTGACCCTTACATAGCTGAGCCTGATAAGACCGCATTTGAAATGTGCGGTTCTGGTGAACGGGTTAGCTTTGCGCAATTAGATGCCCGCGCTAATCAAGTAGCGCATGTTTTGCGCAGTATTGGCGTGCGTCCGGGTGCTCATGTGGCCATCTTGATGGAGAACAATCGTCGTTTTCTGGAAGCTTGTTTTGGTATGGATCGTGCAGGTGTTTATTACACGACGGTCAACTCCCGATTAACCACCGATGAAGTTGCTTACATCATCAAAGACTGTGGGGCTGAAGTTTTAGTCGTTTCGAACTACCTAAAAGATCTAGCGCATCAATTGAAACCGTCTATCCCGCAAAACGTGCATTGCTTCAGCGTGGGAGGTCAAGTAGAAGGTATGAGGGAATGGGAAGCAGTTGTTGATAATGCGCCGTCTTACCCTATAGATGACCCATGCCAAGGTTTGGATATGTTGTATTCATCAGGTACTACGGGCCGTCCTAAAGGTGTGAAGTGGCCAATGGATCGATTACCAGCAGGTCGGCCCACCATGTTGGTGAATTTGCTTGCCCCCCTTTTTGATTACGGTCCCCATTCGCGTTATTTATCGCCCGCACCTCTCTACCACGCAGCGCCTTTGCGTCACAGCATGACCGTGATCAAGCTTGGCGGTTCTGTCTTCGTGATGGAAAGTTTTGATGCGCAAAAATCTCTGGCCATTATTGAAAAAAATCGCATTACGCACAGCCAGTGGGTACCTACGATGTTTGTGCGTCTGCTAAAGCTTGATTCCAAAGAAAGATTGCGGTACGACGTGTCGTCCCTGCAAGTTGCTGTGCATGCCGCAGCGCCATGTCCTGTCGATGTAAAAGAGCAAATGTTGGCTTGGTGGGGACCCATTTTGAGAGAGTACTACGCCGGAACAGAAAATAATGGATTTTGTTCCATAACATCGCATGAGTGGTTACAACACAAAGGCTCAGTGGGTCGTGCTTCGCAGGGGGTGCTACATATTTGTAATGAAGAGGGCTTGGAGTTAGGACCAGGTGAAAGCGGACTGGTGTATTTTTCCGATGGGCCTAATTTTTCTTATCACAATGATCCAGAGCGCACGAAAGAAACACGAAATTCTCAAGGCTGGACAACCCTGGGGGATATTGGCAAGGTAGATGCTGAAGGCTATTTGTATCTTCTAGATCGGCGTGCATTCATGATTATTTCTGGGGGCGTAAACATTTATCCGCAAGAAGTTGAGAATGTTCTGATTTGTCATCCAAAGGTTATGGATGTAGCTGTTATTGGAGTGCCGGATGAGGAGTTTGGTGAGGCAGTTAAGGCGGTAGTTCAGCCTTTTGATAATGTAGATGTTGGCAATGGTTTGGAAGAAGAGTTGATTTCATATTGCAAACAACAGTTAGCATCTTTTAAATGCCCACGTACTATAGATTTTGACTTTGAGTTGCCACGTCATCCTACAGGTAAGTTATATAAAAAATTAGTAAGAGACAGATACTGGCCTTAGGTTTATTCACATTGACCCAAAAACCACTCCATCCTTGGCAAGTCATCATCGGCGGTATGTGTGGCTTGGTGTTGACTATTGGCCTTGCCCGCTTTGCTTACACACCCTTGCTTCCAAGTTTGCAAATGCAAACGGGACTCAATGACGCCAATGCGGGTGTCTTAGCAGCCATCAACTATGCGGGTTATATGTCTGGTGCCATTGCCGTAGCTTGGATTGACAACGTGCGATGGCGTCATTGGCTCTACAGCGTGGGTCTTTGGATGGCTTTGCTCATCACGGCCTTGATGGCGGTTGCACCATCATTTGCAATATGGGCGGTGTCACGCTATGTCGGTGGCTTGTGTGGTGCTGCGGGTATGTTGATGGGTTCAGGGTTGGTGCTGGGTTGGTTGATGCGTAATGGTCAACGTCCCGAGTTGGGCTTGCATTTTGTAGGCATTGGTTTGGGTATCGTGGTGTCCGCGATTGGTGCTTGGGGCCTGTCGACGGTGTGGCCTGGTTGGGATGCGCAATGGCTAGCCTTTGCTTGTATTGGCTTGATTTTTTTATGGCCCGCTTGGTCGTGGCGTCCGCCAGTGCCTGAGGCGATCACTGCAACTTCTGTGGAAGCGAGCGCGCCACCAACCATTCCCGCAAGATGGTTGTGGACCATGCTGGCCAGTTATTTCGCTGCGGGGTGGGGTTTTGTGATTAGCGCTACTTTCACAGTGGCGATTGTGGAACGCGAACCTCTATTGGCAGGGCAGGGCCATTTGGCTTGGGCAATGGTTGGATTCGCTGCGATGCCTGCAGTATTTGTCTGGGATCGCGTAGCGCGTTTGGTGGGCGATAAGCAGGCACTGCTAATCGCCTTTGGTTTGCAAACACTGTCTGTCTTGATGCCTGCTGCATCGGGTTCTATGTTTGCTGCCATGGCCGGCGCGATTGGATACGGTGCAACATTCATTGGTATTGTGAGTTTGACGCTGGCTATGGTTGGTCGCTTATCGCCACACAACCCAGGCAAAACTATGGCGCGATTTACCTTGGGGTATGGCGCCGCGCAAATGATTGCCCCTGTGGTCGCTGGCTATATGGCGCAATCATCAGGTTCATTCCATGGCGCGCTATGGGTGACTGCAGCTGTCATGGCGCTCGGAATGGCCCTGCTAGCCACGCTGCCAAAAATAGAAAAAGCTAATTAATTTTTAGAGCCATCAGAGTTGGAACTATTGTCCACTCTGCGCGCACCCGTAAAACGGCTTAACCAATAAGACTGACGCATGTCTTCGACCTTGACCTGTTTGCCAGGGCGTGGCGAATGTATAAATTTATTGTCACCTACGTAAATACCCACGTGGCTAAAGGTTTGACGCATGGTGTTGAAAAACACCAGGTCGCCAGGTTGCAAATCTTTTTTGTCAATTTTTTCGGTAGCTTCGGCTTGTTCGCGTGCACTGCGAGGCAAAGCTTTGCCCAAAGTTTGCTCGTACATAGAGCGCACAAAACCACTGCAATCAAAACCGTTGTCGTCGGAGCCACCGCGGCGGTAAGGAACGCCTAAAAACCCCATGGCATTCATAACCAAATCAGAGGCTTTGTTGCTGACGTTTTGGCTTACTTTGG
>Ga0214921_10004665_pt1 | contig 19964 bp, 16 predicted proteins | sample LL1505_MetaG_FD_177992 | JGI IMG/M metagenome (GOLD analysis project Ga0214921, IMG submission 177992) | Freshwater microbial communities from Lake Lanier, Atlanta, Georgia, United States - LL-1505 | ecosystem: Environmental > Aquatic > Freshwater > Lake | place: USA: Georgia | collected...
TAGTTATAACAATTTATTTGATGTCTTACGTTAAACAGCCCAACCTAACCTTTGAATAGAGGTTAAATAAAAAAAGCGCCCCTAAAGGCGCTAATTCATTGAATAACTGGCGGAAGCTGTGACTGCCATATTCTCTAAATCACCCAACGTAAAAATTCCTACAGACCATATTTACAGAGGCATGCAAGAGAATAATTGTTTCAATACATTTCACCCAATTTCATACAATGCCAATTTTTATGGTATGTTAGATGCCATGCCAAAAATAGCCAAGCCCCTAAACGATATGCACGTCCGACGAATAACCAGTGTCGGATGGCATGCAGTAGGCGGCGTTGCTGGTCTGTTACTGCAAGTTCGTAAACCCGTAAAGGAAGGCGCCCAGATACCAAGATCATGGATTCTCAGGGTCAAGATCGGTGACGAACGTCAGCCCATAGGTCTTGGCTCTTATCCACAGGTATCTCTTGCAGAAGCCCGTGAAATGGCAAAGAAATTGGTAATAGAAGCCAAGCAAGGTATTAACCTCAAGGCCAAGAAGCGTGCAGAGCGAAGCGCACTGCTGTCTGCTGCATCCAAGAACAAGACATTCAAGGAGTGCGCAGAGGCCTACATAGAAGCTCACAGCAGTGACTACAGCAGCGATAAGCATCGCAAGCAGTGGCCCAGCACCCTAACTGCCTACGCTTATCCTATCTTGGGGAACATGCTGGTTTCTGAGATCACTATGCGTGATGTTCTGTCAGTCTTGAACCAAGAGGTCAAATTATCGGAAACCGAAGTTAAGAGGCTCTGGTATACCAAAACCGAAACTGCCAAGCGTCTGCTGGGAAGGATCAAAACGGTACTGGACTATGCAACTGTTAATGAATACCGTACAGGCACAAACCCAGCGCAGTGGACTGGTTATCTATCGACCCAACTGCCCTCCCCTAAGAAACTTCAAAAGGTAGAACACCACCCCGCAGTTCCCTACCAAATGATTGGGGACTTCATGTCCAAGCTCCGTAAGAACGACAGCATCAGCGCCAAGGCTGTGGAACTTTTAATACTGACGGCAGTTCGCTCTGGCTCGGTCAGACAAGCAGAGTGGTCAGAGATTGATTTTGAGCGCAAGTTATGGATCATCCCTGCTGCGCACACAAAAGCCAAACAAGAACACCGCGTCCCACTGCCGCCGCAAGCAATCAAGTTACTGAAGTCACTACCCAAATTGGCTGGTTCAAGCATTGTTTTTCCAAGTCCTACAGGTAAGGCACTTTCAGATATGGCTCTGAGCCAACTTATGCGAGGCATGCGTGAACGAGGCGAACTAACAGTTGAAGCAGTGCCACATGGATTCAGAAGCACTTTTCGGGACTGGGCGGCAGAGCAAACAGCCTACCCTGATGAGATTCGTAAAGCAGCGTCAGGTCACACAGTGGGTGATGCAGTCAAAGAAGCCTACCAACGTACTGACTTGCTGGAGAAACGCCGTCAACTAATGCTTGAATGGGCCAAGTTCTGCGATAAGGTTGCACAACCCTCAGCCGATAAGGTAACTCCTATCAGGAGAAAGGCATGAAATGGGACAACACATCTGGGCTAAGTTCTGAGGTTGAAAAACAATTAAATGACCAAATTCAAAAATGGCTTGACGAGAACCCTAATCCAGAGGAAGGCGTTAACTCGCAAGATACTCGCACACTAATAGTTGACCTATACGCTATTTATAAGGGTGCAAATTCCCCCCTAGAAAAAGCCCGACTTCAATCTGAAATCATCCAAAAAGGAGCGGGATGGGACACAGATAACCCTGCATTAGCCCAGATACAAAAATATGTGAACCGATTAATGAAAGGCCAATACAACGCTGCAAACGACTATCTATCTGAAGCCAATAAACATAATGCCGACACAAAGAGCAAAGGAAAACAAGAACTAAGAAAAGAATTAGCAACCAAAGGCGCCATTAAAAAACATTCATCCACTAACGAAATCAAGCAAAAAGCAATTCAACATTATCAAGAAAACCGTGACAGTTATCCGTCAAAAAAAGTAGCAGCTATAGATTTGGCAGAAAAATTTCCGCCTCTTAGCAAAGACACCTATAAAGATTTATTAAAAAAATATTAGCCGTTATTTTGGGGAGTGATGCCTAGCAGCACTCCCTAATAATCAACTGCTTGCATTGAATATTCGGTATCGTTCAACTCATGCAAATTACTGCCAAGGAGCAGCAACATGAGTCAGTTAAAACTAAACGTCTCCAAGATTAGATTTGATGATCTGTCAGACGATGCATTTATTCAAATTCGTAAACTTTTAGAGCTTGAAGTTGTTCCGTTCTCTGGAACAACAATTTGGCGTAAGTGCCGCAACAATGAATTTCCAAAAATCTATAAATTATCCAAGGGCATAAGTGCTTTTCGCGTAGGGGACATTCGTAAATATCTGGCTGATGTGTCCAAGAGGGAATTTAGCGAAGAGCGCACCTAAGCTTCCAAAAAAATCGAGCTAGACAGGGTTGCACCCCTTATCTAGCTCTGACCCTTAACCCAGAAACAACTCTTAACTTAAAGGCTGAAATCATGCTATCAGATTCTATTAAACGCATTCAATATAAGCAAGTTTTTGATCACAAAAAACTTCCAACTCCCACAGAATATTTTTCTGGGCTTAAGTACCAATTCAAAGGAAGTAAGGTATGGAGAAATACCAACTGCCCTTTCCATGAGGATACTAAACCCAGCTTAGCAGTTCATATGGGTAAAGGTGCTTTCAAGTGCTTTTCATGTGGCGCTAAAGGTGGTGATGTTCTCGCATTCCACCGACTGCTGCACAAGATGTCATTTGTTGATGCTTGCAAAGACCTAGGCGCTTGGGAGGCTCTATGAATAGAGATGATATCCATAGTAACGCGCACAGACTTACGCAAAAATTTCAAGATGAGGGCTTTAACGCTGAGGCGCTTCATACATACACAGACGCAACAGGTAATGATATTTTTTGGCGGTTAAGGCTAAGGAATAAAGCTACAGGCGAAAAAGAAATTCGTCCGATGTCATTTAGAAACGGACAGTTCGTATTGAAAGAGCCAGAACTAGATGGGAAAAAACCTATCTACAAATTGCATCTAATTTCTGAAGCAGACTTAATTTATTGGGTTGAAGGCGAAGCTAAAGCTGATGCTTTATGCGAACTTGGAATAGTTGCAACTACTTCAGGTAGTGCAACATCCCATACATCAGCCAACCTAGAGCCGCTGAGAGGCAAGGTAGTCAGGATATGGCCTGATAACGATAGTTCAGGCCAAACCCATGCTTCAGCTGTGGCATCGATCCTCAAGGAGATGAACTGTAGCGTAGCAACCGTAGACGTATCCCAACTTGATTTATCAAAGGGTGGGGACTTCATAGATTGGCAGAAGATTTACCCAGAGGCAACGGTAGAGCAAGTTCTCTCACTACCTTTAGTTGCTGATGAATCAATCCCCGATGAAGTGAATGAGATGGAAGATCAGGTTGAACCTTACCCACTTGACGCGCTACCTGACTCGATCAGGAAAGCCGTTGAGGAGGTAGCTGACTTTACTAAAGCTCCTGTTGCAATGATTGCAAGCTCTGCACTAGCAGCTGTAAGTGTTGCCCTTCAGTCTCAGAGTGATGTAGCAAGGGACAGGAACCTGACTGGGCCAAGCAGCCTATTTTTCCTAGTCATTGCTGATTCGGGTGAGCGGAAAAGCACCGTTGATAGATATTTCACAAAAGCTATCAGGCAGTATGAGCTTGAACAGATTGAGCTATCAAAGCCAGTTATTAAGGAATATGAGTCAGATGTATCGATTTGGACTCAAAAGCGTAATGGATTGCTTACGAAGATCAAAAACCACAAGCCTAGTCATCCGCCAATTACTGAACTAGAAAAACAACTTAAAGCTTTGGATAAGGCTAAACCAATAAAACCTAAGGTTCCACAGTTATTGTTTCAAGACGTAACGCCTGAGGCACTTAGTTTTGAGTTGTACAAGGTATGGGCATCAGGGGCAGTTATCTCAGCGGAAGCTGGAATTGTGTTTGGCTCACATGGCATGGGTCAAGACTCAGTAATGCGCAACCTAGCAACGCTCAATATTCTTTGGGATGGCGGTGAACTAAAGGTATCTCGTAGGACTCAGGAATCCTATTCACTTATTGGTGCAAGGCTAACGGTTTCTCTACAGGTACAAGAGCCAACCATACGAAACTTCATTGCTAAGTCAGGCGGCCTTGCTAGAGGGACAGGATTTCTAGCTAGGTTCCTCATTGCACAGCCAGAATCAACTCAGGGAGATAGGCCCTATACGGAATCGCCACTGGATTGGCCTTATTTGGATGCATTCAATGCACGAATCCTAGCCATACTTAACTCACCCCAGCCACAAGATGAGGGGGGCTATTTGGCACCAGAGCTTGAGTTTTTTAGTCAAGAAGCAAAACAGCAGTGGGTTCTGGCACACAACGTGATTGAGTCAAAACTGAAAGGGGAACTATTTCAGATACGCGATGTTGCCAGCAAAGCAGCAGACAACATTGCAAGGCTCGCTTGTCTGTTTCACAAATTCTCTGGTGAGTCTGGCCCAATCTCAGCGGAGCATCTAGAAGCAGCATGTCGTATTGGAATTTGGCATCTGGATCAATCTAGACGGTTCCTATCCAAACTGGAGCGCTCACCCCAAGAGGTAAATGCAGATCGACTATTTGACTGGATTTTGAATGAGTGCGCGAAATCCGAAACTAGCAGTATCGCGCAAAGGCATGCTCAACAAAGTGGGCCTATACGCGAGCGAAAAGTACTTAATGAGACTATCAATTTTCTTGTTAAGCGCAACTATATTGAGGTAATGAAAGAGGGGAAAAGTACTCTCATCAAACCTAAACCTCAGCAGTCGGGGCAAGATGAATGAAGATCACAGCCCTCATTAAAAAAAATGCTTTAAGAAATATCCCACCTGCTACACCTGCTACTTTTGCTACACATGAACCGACCGTAGCATCTGTAGCAACCGTAGCAAAGGGGGATGATCAAAACAGCAAATTCAATAATCCGATTGAATCCAATCAAGAGCCGCTGGCAGACGACAGTTATTGCTGGCCGAATTCCAGTGCTTTTAACAGTCACGAAATTGCACTTACAAAAGAAAGACTGCGTTTCCTTAGAAGTCGACTAAGCGAAGATGATGCCGAACGAATGGCTGATCGGTTAATTGCAAGGGACAGGGAAAGGCTAGATATGACCTATTGCTTTGAATGCCATCACCTAGAGGGCTTTGGGAGTGGCCCGTGGAGATGCACTAATGCAATTAGGGCTGAAGTTAATTGCTCAAAAAAGGTCAGTTCTGTACCAAGGGATTGGCCTTGGATGCTAATGCGCTGTTTTGGATTCAGGAGCTTACAAGATTAATAGAAATATATGGGAAGCCAGAAATGCAACAGTTGCAAGCTTTAAGTGATGATTGAGGGATCAAAATCTGTAGAGCTATTTTTGATCATGCATGGGGAAGCGAAAACTCTTACAACGATGAATTCAAAAACGTCCAAACACCGTATTCCACTACCCCCGCTTCGGCTCAATCGCTCCAAGCTGAATTAGCAATGACTCCAAGTACTTTATGTAGGCATTGCCATCCGCTGTCTGCTTTCGAGCTTCCTTGGTGCAATGACCATGCTTGTGGTTCCAATGGTCAACTCCTTTAGGGCTTAGACCTCCATGTAGGCGGCATCTGTTCCTGCCAACAAGTGGTGGCTTTAGGCAAGGGTTACCAGATCGAGTTTTAGCCCCGCAGGTCACTTCTTTGGCTTCCTAATTAGGCCTAACCGGTCAGCGATTTCCATTCGCCGGCGTATTTCTTGACGTAACTCTGAGGTGGAAACGTTTCTAGGCAGGCTGGGGAATAAGCGCTTTGGCTGCATGGCAAATCCTTGTGAAAAACTCTGCCTATATTTTAAGCAATACAGGTTTATATGACTACCTAACTTTGGAGATAACTTGTCAATATTCCCATTTCTCATGCCGTACTGGCAAACTGTTAAGCAACTGCCTGTGTGACTGCCACTTAGGCATATGCTGATCCATCAGTTTGATGAACCGCTCGTTATGGGTAGGTTCCAACAAATGCACCAACTCGTGGACAACGATGTACTCCAAGCATTCCCTTGGCTTTTTGGCAAGGTCTGTGTTGAGCAGGATAGTCTTGGCAGTCGGGTTACAGCTTCCCCATTTAGTCTTCATGCGGCGCACAGATACTCCGTTGGCCTTCACCCCTATCTTCCGCTCCCACACAGTCAATAAAGGCTGCACAGAATCGCGTAATAGCTCTCTGTACCAGCCGTCCAGCAGTTCCTTCTTTTTGTCGGCATCCATACCCGGGCGTATCTGAAAGACCATACGGCTGTGCTTTAGTTCAACAGCAGGCGGCGCATCAACCTCGATGACCTTCATCAAATAACGCTCGCCCCAAACATAGTGGCTTTCACGGCTCAAGTACTCTCTTGGTGCTTCCCTTTCCTGCTGATTTAGCTTTTCCTGCTGCTTGCGTATCCATCCGACCTTAGCAATTGCAAACAGGCGCACGGTGTCCAAGCTCATGCGAGTGGGGGCAGCAATGGTTACTCGCCCTGTCGGCGGGTGAACGCTCAAATGTACGTTCTTAATGTCCTTGAGAACAACATCCACGGTCACACCACCAACTGAGATATGCATCAATACTCCGATTGGGCAACGATGATCTTGAAAATACGCTCCACCTCGGATTTGTCATTTCCAAGTAACGGGAACAATGCAGCTTTGATGACGTTTTCCCTCGCCTGATTACCACGGAATGCATTTGGCTTGACCAAGCGAATAGTCTCATCAATTCTCAGAGCAAGCTCTTCATTACTACCAAGGTTGTTAAACAACGCCCTCTTGCCGGGGGTGTTCAGCGCAAATGGGGTAGCTATAGCCGTTCCAGCCTGAACCTGCTTTGCAACGGCGGCGATCCTTTTAAGGAACTCCTCATAGTCAGTTTGCTGTTGACGCAAGTCTTCCAATATCTGACCCAGCAAATCCGACATGCGATCATAAAACGCTGGGTCATTCAAGTGATCTCTCATTATTTTGCTGCGAACGTTATTGGCAATTGTTTCGGCAACCGCAGACTGGTTGCTTTGGATACCCTTGGGCAGGCTATTTATTGCATCTGCGATACCGCTTCTGACAATCAAGTCCAGTAAGCCCATCTCACCAAACGCCGATATAGGCTGTGGCTCTAAAGCCTCAATGTAGGTATCAATCAAATGCCGCATGTCGGCCTCGTAGGCTTTGAGGTCGATAGTCTCTCCGCTGGCTTTGCGAATGACTTCCCGCAGCTTCAAGTAGCGATCAATCTCCAGTTTGATGCTTTCTATGGATTGATGTGAATACCCCGCCTCCTCCATTTCGTCTGAAATATTGGCAAATGCTCTGACCAGTGCCACTACTGATTTATACAAAGCAACTCGCCTTGGTTCCATTGCCTTGAGATCATCTGGGTTTTCTGTGTTGCCGCAAAAGTAGTGAATATGCTCCAACTCGCCCTTAGGCGGTTGCACTGGTTCGCAAAGCATCGCCATGACCTCCAAAGAAGCATCCAACCGCTCACGCCCCTTTTCAAGCCTGTCTTTGAGAAGAATTTCAGGATTGCCATCACCTACATCCGTATCGTCAAGCTCTTTGGTGTAGACAGCAATAGCGCCTTGCAATTTTTTGAACAAATCCTTGTAATCTACGATGTAGCCAAATGACTTGTCATCACCATCCAAACGGTTGGTTCGGCATATTGCCTGAAATAAGCCGTGGTCTTGCATGGACTTGTCAATGTAAAGATAGGTGCAATGTGGTGAGTCAAACCCAGTCAGCAACTTATCTACCACGATCAGCAGTTTCATATTTGCTGGCTGTTCAATGAACAGTTGTTTGACTTGATCCTCATAGGTTTCAGTTTTATTTTTCCCCGGCTTGGGATCAATATTTTTCAATAGCTCAGTGTAGATGTTGTATATGAACTGCTTGTCGGTTTCGGTGTTCGCACCAGTCTCTTCAAGCGTCACATCTTGAGCGTGTGGGTTGTATGAAGTCACCACTGCACATTTATTCTTAAAGGCAGTCTTTTGAAACAATTCAAAGTACTTGCATGCTTCAAAAATACTAGATGCCACCAAGATGGCGTTGCCCTTCTGGCTTGATAAGCGAGGTTTGATACTAAAGTCAAAAACAATGTCTTCAACTACGCGCTCCATGCGTGAACGTGAACTCAACACGTTTTGCATGGTTCCCCACTGCTTACGCAACTCGCCTTTTTGCCAATCGTTCAAACCCTTGGTTTTGGCTTCAAACCATGCGTCAATTTTGTGCTGCGACCCCATGGTTTGCTCAATATCTCTCGCCTCATAGACCAAGTCAAGTACAACACCGTCTTCCACACCTTCGTTGAACTTGTAGGTATGGATGTATCCACCAAAAACCTCTAGGCTAGTGGCCTTGTCTTCCTTGAGTAATGGTGTTCCTGTAAAGCCAATGAACACTGCGCCGGGTAGCATGGCCTTCATAGTCTTGTGCAGCTTGCCACTTTGGGTGCGGTGGCATTCATCAACGAATACGAACAATTCACCAACCGCAGGGCTTGGCTGCTTTTTGAGTTCTTCAATAAAGGCATCAAAGTTCTCAACCCCTCGCTTGCCAAACTTGTGAACTAGTGAACATACAAGTCGCGGCTTGGCTTGACTAAGTTGAGCTATCAAGTCATACCCACTGCTAGTACGGTAGATAGTTTCCCCGCTACCTTGAAACACGCCCTCGATCTGCTTGTCCAATTCATCCCTGTCGGTCAGGATCAGCACTCGGGCGTTAGGCTTATTCTCCAGCACCCACTTCGCAAGCATCACCATGACAATACTTTTGCCGCTGCCCTGCGTGTGCCAAATGATGCCGCTCTTGTAGGCGTTAACGTGGTTCTGGGCTGCCTTGATGCCAAAGTACTGATGAACCCGTGGCAACTTCTTCAAGCCGGCGTCAAACACAATGAAGTCGTGAACCAACTCCAGTAGCCTGTCCTTACGGCACATCTTCAGCAGGTATTTATCCAGCTTGAAGCGGCTGTTATCTGCGTCGTCCTCTTTCCATTGAAGAAAATATTTTTCCTCGGTCTTGATAGCGCCGTAGCGCAAGCCTTCGGTATCGTTACCGGCGAACACAATCTGGACGGTAGAGAAGAACCACTCGTTGAATTCCTTTTGCTGGTTTGATAGCAACTGCCGAATGCCATCGCTGATGGAGGTGCGGCTGTTCTTTAGCTCAATAACCCCCAAGGCAATGCCATTCACATACAAGACCAAATCTGGGCGGCGCTCTAAGTTGCCCCGCAGCGTGACTTCTTCAGCAATGGCGAAATGGTTAATCTCCGGATTATCCCAATTGATGAGCTTGATATTGTCAGAAACAGCACTGGCATCCACCTTGGCATCCACCCCGTAGCGCAACATGCTGTAGACCGCCATGTTGTTGTCGTAGAGGCTGCGGTTGGGGTTGTTGGCCTCAGTCTTCAGCAGGTATGTGGCCCGGCTGATTTGGGCGGCTGAGTACCCGGCTGATAGAAGGTAGGAAGACAGTAGGTTTTCTTCAATGTTGCTGTTGAGCTGATCCGACTTGTCACCAAGGTAGACATAGCCCAACTCTTCACGGAACAACTTGACGACTCGATTTTGAGTTGTGCGCTCTGGTTTACCAATATTGCTCATTGTGAATTCTCAAGGCTTTGAAGTGATTTCAAATAATCCTCAGTGATATTTAAAAGCTCAGGCAGCGAACCCATTACTTTTTCAAGCTCGTTTGGAACTGCTTTACCACGGTGGCTCAAATTGCTTCTAACTTGATAATAGTATTTAAAGCAATCTTCTGGATTTAGCTTGTTTAGTTGAAACTTATTACTTGGTTTTCTGGTGTCTGAAACTACGTCTGTTCTGTCAATATGCTTATCAACGAGTGCGTTCATACCCCTTAAGGTATGCAGCTTGGAAATTCGCTGACTAGGCCCAATGCGTGGGCCAATACAAAATGCAGATAAACGCTCAACAATTGACCAGAGCAATAGGTAAGCCATTTGATAACGAAAGAATTTTTCCCAAGCGTTCCATTGATTATTTGTGATGATTTCCTCCATCACACGTCGCACTACTGGCAATCCTTCACCAAAAGCTGGATCATCCTTTATTAGCCATTCAGAAGAATCAGTTTCAACGGGGTTTCCTATGTCGATTTGTTTACCTGTCAATAAATTAACGCGAAATCCATTGGCGGTTTCAGCTACTGCCCACTGATATTGACTCTTGGGTTCAAAGGAACATACTTGCTCATAACCTAAATAGCTTGAATCAAAATTAAGGACAGAACCGGAAATTTTTCTTAAACCCTTTAAAAAAAGTAATGGCAAGCCATCCCGCAAATATAGAGTTCCTGCTACATGATCGCGCATTGGGCCGCCAACTACAAGTCCGGCAATACTTTCATATGCAGGCATTCCCGGCTTTAAAGACCCGTATACAAACAAAGGCAATGACAAATCTGAAGGCAGACTCATTCCACTGCTTTCAAACCTCTCATTAGATGTCATTTCAACCCCTGATCAGCTTGAAGGAAACTTGATATCGGAAAAAGTCAATGCTGGAAGTAACCGCCAAAGCACGACGAATCCGTTTGTCATCATCCAAAGCAATGATCGCCCCCCGTACCTTTTGGTTGGGTTCTGCCAACTCTTGCGCTGCATAGCCCATGTACCTCAGTATCTGGCCCACCACAGCATCGCTGGCTCTGCCTTTTTTGAGTTCAACCACAAGCAGTTCCGATTTGTCTTTTTTGATCGCCAAGATGTCCATCGGGCCGGTATCTGTCAGGTACTGCTGCCCGACCATTTCACCCTCTTCTTGGTAGATGTCATATTGCTGTCCCAGTTCAGTTTGCGCCCAATTCTGAACCAGAAAATCTTCCAAATGCTTCTCCATTGCAAAAGCTGAAGCATCTTCAACTGTTTGGTCTGTCGATATCATGGTTGGCACTGAAATAACACCGATCAGGCGCTCAATCTCCTCTCGGTGCTTGGTGACATTGGACACCGTGCCGATGGAGCCAGTCGACCCTTTGAGTGCATCAGACATGTTTGCGCGCTGGACAAAAATGTCATGCCAATGAACCTGCCTGCGATGCGGAAAGACATCACCCGGCACATACATGTATTCGCTGGTTATTTCGCCAATGCGGTAACTGCCAGCACCATCAGGACAAAGGACGATGTCACCCTTCAAGATGCCCTTGCAAACAGTCCAATCCACCCCGCAAGCCAAGCCTGCTGAAATTCTGGACTTGTCCGGGTAACGCTCCAGAAAAACAGGAATCATGGCTGCGTTGAAATCACGCCAGTCTTCGGTGAGCAATGGCCCCAAGTCACGCTGGAAGTCATCGTCAACACCGATGAAGCCGCCAGCAAAGCAAGTAGCAGCATGGATGTGCTGCCTGCCCAATACGACACGGTAATAGCTTTTCATATCAAACGAGTTCTTCCAGTGAGCAGTTCTTGCATCATGCCTTGCTTGAGGGCTGCGGTTTTGTTACGTCTCAGTTCCAACACAGACAACTCTATGTCCATTTCATTAAGCACTTCAGCGATAGCGGTTTGTTCTGCAACACTGGGAAACGAGAGCGTCAATTTGGGGATATTGCTTTTACTGATACCTGAAACCTTCGTACCTACAGAGTAAAAAAGAAACTGCTGTCGGATGGCGGACGTTTGAAAACAATAGCGCCGAAATTCAAAGGCCAATTCGTCGGTCTTACTCTTTGCAACAATTGTGTGCAGGCCAGCGATAAAAGGCTTCTTTGCCTTGTTTACGACTACGACATGCTTGCTTGTACCTTCGTTGTCTTCAGAGGCATCAACGAAAACGACATCACCATCATCAAGCAGCGAAGCAGGGGAAACTCGCTTCAAGGTGATGTCTAACTTGGGAATGCTATGAAAGTCGACTCCGGTGTCAATACATGTCTTGGCAGATCCGTGGATGTCCCCGTAGTGCAGGTAGCAATGGCCTTCCGAAGAAAGTTGATCGCGGGATGCTGAGTAACCGCCGCTGAAATTAAATAAATCTCCCAACCGCTTCACCTCCCACTCGCCACTAAACCCCGGCAGGCGTGTCTGCCCTGTAAGCAGTTGCTGCATGGCAGCTTGTTTGAGGTCGCGCTTCTTAGCTATGAGGCTTTCAAGAGAATCAAGCAATGCATCGACATTACTCAGAGCTTGAGCGATGGCATGTTGCTCTGTAAGAGATGCCGGAATTGGGATTGAAAATCTTGCCAATTCTTTTGCACCCAAATTTGGTTGTGCTGCGCCCCCTGCCCATATGTCAATCATCTGGGAACATATTGAGGAACTAAAGTAGAGACTGAGGTAATCAAGACTTAACGCTGCTGCCCTAGGACGAACTATGACCAATGAACTTGCGATTGCTCCAAGGCCAAAGTTATCGTTTACGACCCCAAACTTTCCCAGAGATCCGCGAAGACAAAACAATATGTCACCAGCCTTGATTTTCCCACCCCCAAGCCGCTCATAAGCCTCTTGGGTGATGTAGTTCATTTCGCTGGTTGATATCTTTCCTTCTGAAACATGTCCTGCGTTGATAAAGGGTATGCCACTCTGCCGAAAAGAACCGGGCGAGGGATAGTTACTGCTTCGGTCTCCGTTTTCAAATGAACAGATTTTCTCGAGCGTTGAGACCGCCCAGTCATCAGGAATCACGCCGACTTCGGTCTGCTTGTATCCAAGCTTCACTTCCATGTAACCCCCATCTTTTTCAGATGCTCATCCACCTTGGCTGAAAGCGCAGCTACCTCATCCACAATCTGCGGCAAAGGTGATTCATAGCGTTCAGCCAATTCACGTATCCGTCCGGTCAATGTCTGTGACACGCGATCCAGTTCCCCCTGCACCGCAGTCGCCAGTGTGGCAATCCATTTGTCATCCACCACTAAAGATTTAATCTCTGCCTCAGTCAGTTTTGGATATTTAGCATCGACCTTGGCATCGAGGTCTTCTATTGCTGCCTTTAATTTGGCCTTGCAATCGGTTTGCTTATCAAGTAACTCTGAGTAATCTTTTAGCGCCTTACCCTCATCAACGTATTCAGCGTCTTTACCAATTTCTTTCAAACGTGCTTTTATGGCCTTCGCTGTGATCTTTTGTTTGTCACCATCACCCTCAATAACCTCAACAAGCAGCCCTTCATCACCTCCGTTCTCCTCCATCATCTCCTGAAGTTGTTGTTCAATAGAGGCTAGGTTTACTTCTAGGGTATCGATCGAGTCACGCTCAATGATGAAGTAACGAGCAATCAAAATGGGGGCAGAAACCAAATCAGACTTGAAGCGTCTTTTACCTTTTAAATAGTCATGGCTTTCAGGCCAAACCATTTTTTTGTTCTTATCTTGTACCTTTACTATTTCCCTTGGTTGCACTCCCTTGAACCAACCACTTCCTGCAATGATGTGGCAGTCATCTTGCATGCTCTCGGCCCAATAATCCATGAGGTGCTGGTATACGTCGTATGCATCCAACAGTGGTGCATGTTCAAAGGTTTGCAGCAATGACTCAGAAATAGTTTCAATCAGCGCCTTGGGGTGACCATCTTTGTCCAACCCTTTAAGGTGCGGTGTATTGGCTGATTTCCATTGGTCAAAAATCGCAGTAGCTTTTGTATTGAACGCAGTGAACTCAGAATGTCCAAAGATGGTTGACTTGATTTCGCTTTTGGCATTACGGAGTTGGCTGTAGCCCGGGCGCAAGTCCTCAAACAAGGCCGCACGGACTGAAGGTATAACCTGCCAGTAAGCGTTTAGTGCATCCACGTCACGGTTGGGTATGCCACCACGTAAATGACCTTCAATGTCCTGCAAGTCCTCGGCTTCAGTGCTGTCGATGTAACGCGGCAGGTTCAGGTTGTAGTCGTTCTTCGCATCACTGATCTCGGTCACTGGAACCATTCGCGCATAGCCGGGAATATCTGAATGCTTGGTGAACGTATCCACGATGCGGTGAAGGTCTTGCTCACGCAAACGGTTCTTGGGGCCGTCCTTGCGAAAGCCTTTGGATGCATCCACCATAAAGATGCACTTACGAGCGGTTGCACCCTCTTTGTCCAGCACGATGATGCAAGCTGGGATACCCGTTCCGTAGAAGAGGTTGGCTGGTAGGCCAATGATGGCTTTGATGACACCGCGCTGAATTAAGTTCTTGCGGATAGCGCCCTCGGCATTACCCCTGAACAGCACCCCGTGCGGCAAGATGACAGCGCCCTTACCTGTGGACTTGATGGAACGCAGGATGTGCAGCAAGTAGGCATAGTCACCCTGCTTGCCGGGTGGAATGCCATAGCCATCAAAGCGACCGTAAGGGTCGTCATCAGGGGTTAAGCCCGTACTCCATCGCTTGTCGCTGAACGGCGGGTTGGCAACCACGTAATCAAAGGTTTTGAGGGCCTCAGCGTCTTTGAACAAGGGGTTTGCAAGTGTGTTGCCTTGCTTTACCTCTGCCGTCGCGTAGTCATGAAGGATCATGTTCATCCGGGCCAAGCCAGCGGTGGCGTTGTCCTTTTCCTGACCGTAGAGTGTCACCTTGACGCCTTTGCCGCGCTTGGCCTCATCACCTATCTTTAGCAACAAGGAGCCGGAACCACAGGTGGGGTCATAGACGGTGGTGTCATTGGTAGTTTGGGCGTTGTGGATACCTAACACCTGCGCCATGATGCGGCTGACCTCTGCGGGGGTATAGAACTGCCCCTTGCTCTTGCCGCTTTCGGTGGCGAAGTGGCGCATCAGATATTCGTAGGCGTCACCCAGCAGGTCGTCACCATCAGCCCGGTTTTGGGAGAAGTCCAATGCTGGGTTTTCAAAGATGGCAATCAAGTTGGTCAGTCGTTCAACCTTTTCCTTGCCATAGACCAACTTGGCTGGATCGTTGAAGTCCGGCATGTCAGAAAGCTTGTTCGCTTCAGCCAGCGGCCCCAGAATCTTTTTGTTGATTTGGTCACCAATATCAGTTGCCCCCTTCAGAGCCACCATGTCGGCAAAGCTGGCACCTGTAGGGATAGTGATTGGGGCATAGGGCTGACCAGCGTACTTGTCGCTGATGTACTTAACGAACAAAAGTACCAGCACATAGTCCTTGTACTGGCTGGCATCCATACCTCCGCGCAGTTCATCACATGACTGCCAAAGAGATGAGTAGAGATCAGATTTTTTTATGGCCATTTAAGTCTTTAAATTTGGATAACTGTTTGCAAGAGATATAAACAAAGTTTTAAAGATAGACAGTTGACACTAGCGGACGGTGGCTTCGCAGTTAGCGAACTTCTTTAAACAATGGATAAAAATATGTTCTTAATCCTTTTAAAAACTCATAGATACCGCATTTGTATTGGCTCAAGCTCTGATTTACTAAGCCAGTGAACATGATTTTTTTTATCTTTTAGCGGCTCAAATCCATGATCAAATTGCAAGCCGCCTTTTATACTGAATATATATCTTCCGTGACCAATTTCTTCATTCAAGGTATATTGAATCGCAACCTTTTTTAAGTTAACTTGCTCACATATATAAGTCAAATCAGCCTCAATTTTTGATTTTTGAAAGTTTATTGACTCTTCGCCTTGAAGTTTGAAATGTATTTTGAAAACTTCACAACGTTTTGACTTTTCCGCTTCCATTAAAAAGCCTCTAAGCAATGCTTCTTTTCCGCGGTGTAGTTCTCCATTTAATCTTCTTAGATTGAAAAAAGGGTCTACCAGATGAACTTCGGTAGATAGCTCAAGAAGTGGAGAAATTGCCCTTGTATAAGACTCAATTGTCATTGGTATATGAGCGCCACGGCTGTCGCCAACCAATTCATCTACCCATAAAAATTTTTGTAATGTTTCAAATCCGAATGAGTTTGGATCTGCACCAAGAACTTTTGAAATTCCTATTCTTGCATCCTTTGCAGCGATAGCATTTTCATTCCATGACTTTGCCCGCTTAAAATTTATATCAATACTAAGAAGAGCATCTTTATGTAGTTCTAATAATCTAAAAAATCTTGATTGATCAAGCCCTTTGAAATGTTGCACATTTTGTTTTAATAACTCAATCCATTCGTCAGGTAAATTTGCAATGAATCTTCCATTAGCTAGACCGAATTGATCTAGCATGGCTTTTATATCTTTAAGATCCTGAGGTGCGCTGGGATCTATAGCATAAATTTCATTCATGAAAATAACTCACCATCTCGTTCAGAGAAAAAGCCACCGGGCCATACGTCCAGCAACTCACCATAACGATCTACGCGAATTTGCTTTACATGGGTTTCCCCATTGGGCTGCGGGTCAAAATAGTAAATTGAAATATCCTCATGACTTATATTTAAATCTTTGGGGATTAAATACTTATTCGTTGTTTCTCTAATTCTCCGCAATATTCGTAGCAATAGATGTTCACTGTGCGACTCTATCAGCGAGACTGAGCCTAGGTTAAAGGCTGATACAAATACATCTCCCAATTCACACTGCAACTTAGGATGAAGATGTAGTTCAGGTTGTTCAATTATTGAAATTTTTGAGGCCCATAGACTAGTCAATATTGGCATCAAATAGCTTATTCCGCTTCCTACATCTTGAAAACCCAATATCTCACCTTTTGAGTTTTTTACATTCAAATAAACAAACTCTAGTTTTCCATCTTCAGGGGACTTTAAGATATGTACTTCGGGCTCAATACGATAACCTCTGAGTGAGATTAGATTTTTTGTGAAGCTCTGATTTATAAAGTCAGACTTTATTTGGCTTGTTAAATATATAGTTTCTTTTGAATGGCTTTTTGAATGGCTTAAATATTCTGCATATGATTGCAAGTGCTCTTGGTCTGTAGCAAGGTTAATAGATTTAGTAATTTTTTTATAAGAAGGCACGAAGAATGGCTTTTCAGAATTAAGCAAGCCCCTATCTCCCTTCACATGCGACCTCTCTACTGATTTCTTAATGTGATGAAAAAAACCCTCAACAATTAGATTAAAGTCATGCGCAACATCATGTAACTTCCAATACAAAGTCCTTCTATTTGACAATAATTTTTCGTATTTTTCAGAATTTTTATTAAAGTTTTCATTTAAAAATTCATTAATTTTTTTCCCATAAACTTGCTCGTTTTCTGGATCGTCATCGTGCTCATAAAAAAGCAACTCCGAAACACTTCCTGATAAATCAACTAATTGAAAGTTGTCAAACTTATTTGGGAAGAATTGAATGCCGTTTATTACCAACTTCTCTTCGTCTTCATTCACTAAAAGCCCAGAGTGGTGGTCATTACTGTAATTTATATATGCTATTCCTTTCTTTCTTTTATTACTCTCTTTTTTATATAGATCTTCAAAACTTATTTCAAGAAGATTTATCCATTGATTGTTTTTATAAATTATCAACTTACCGATAACGTAACTGAAATCAGTTTTCATGTCTGGGCTATCAAAACTGGATTCAGTATGAAAGCCTGTATAGTAAGTCGCGTCTTCTGAAATTTCAAAAAGTGGCTCGTTGTTTACAGCAACTTTAATTGCTCCGCAATTTTCCGAAAATTCAATTTGAATTTTGTTGCCTTTTAGCTTTTTAAAAAATTCTTCATGCAAATAATCCCCTATTGAATCTTTAATGTTTGACCATTTTTCAAACTCAGGCTCATGGTAGTAACTCAGTGGGCCTAGGACAAATTCCAGTCCTAAATCTACAAATTTTGATGGATCGTGTGCATTCTTGCGAAATAAATAATTTAGGTTGTATTCCGTATCGTTTTTTACTGCCACCTGTTCTATCAATTTCAATGCATCAATGATTGAGCTTTTTCCTGCTGAATTTGGCCCGTATAAAAAAGTTAGCTTCTCTAGACTGATAAAGGTTGGTGTTGCAATGCTTTGAAAATTTTTAACATATAAGCCTGTTAGCTTTGTTTGGTCTTTTGACATTTAATCCTCGCAACTTGTGTCTTCAAATTTTTACTCTGTTATTGATAGTAACCATAAAGTTATGTAATGACCAGCATAGGAAATTCAGCCATTTACTTTTTCGCCAATCTGGTTCTTACAAGGAATTTTCTGAAGGACTGGGTCTTGCCCAGACATATCAAAGTAAATATCGTTAAAGAACACCTCGACTCTAGGCAAGCCAGCCTCCCCAGTACTTGGAGTTACCTGTAAAACTGAGAACAGGTATTGATTCAGGCTTTCCGCAAACTGCTTGAACTGTGGAGTCTCTATACCTGTAACTGGCTGAACCCAGATTTGCCACTTACCATTGTCTTGGGTAATCTTTACATCACACTTCTTGTCGTTCGCCTGAAGTCCATATTGTTCTATTTGTAGCGTGAAAACACCCTCAAAACCACCTTCTGCGTTTAAGGTAGCAATGATGCGCTTAGGATATATCTTTAAGTAACTCATACAGGATACAAACTTATTATGAACATATTTCAATCGAGAGAATATCTCAACAAATCACTCTATTTCAAATAAAGGAGACTATATGTATTACCGCAATAAATCAAAAAATCTAAGTTCAAACCTATATAAAAGTATAGATAAAGAGAATGACTACTTTCTCTATCGTTTCGCGATCTTTAAGCACTTTAATTCAGGGTCAATTGGAGACTTTAGTAAAGAGCAAGGTAGAGAATTTTTGGTCAGAATATTAGCAGAAACCATGTATGAATACGGATATGACGATGCTATAAATTCAGTTATGAACCTAATTAAAGGGGATAACGATAATGCTCTATTACGTTTGTCTTTAGGTGCATCAAGGCGAGAAATAAATCAGCCGATTTGTCCAGACCTTAACAACAGCGATCAATACTCAGGTGATAAATGGATTTTTGAACGCGATATAGATGACCGATCTGCGAATCATTTGTCTGACTGGGGCATTGATAAAATGTCAATGAAAGAAATAAATACTTTGATGGTGAAACGAAGACTTTGTTCCGCAGATAGCTTATCTGAACTCCTGTGGGAACAGATCTGAAATGTAAATGTATTTACAAGATGATTATTTAGATTTCTTTTTGCTTGCTAATCGTTTGAGCGAAACACTATGCATACCTGCCAAGGGGTACCTTTTCTAAAAATGGGGGGTACGGGTACGGTGGGGTCTGGTCTGTCTAGAAATTGAAGGGGGTACCCCCTACTTTTTAGCCTTTACTATCAATGAATGACCTCATTAAGTAGCCCCGTCCCTGTGACACCCAGCCCCGTGTGGTTAAACCTATGCATCGGGTCTGTTCCAGCTGGATACCCATCGCCCCTAACTGAGCAAGCCAAAGAACTGATCGACATTAACAGTCACCTGATTCGGAACGAAATCGCCACCTATATATTTCGCGTCAAAGGTAACGCAATGATTGATGCGGGCATCTTTGATGGTGACGTATTGGTAGTCGACCGCAGCATTGAGCCAAAGCACAACGATATCGTCTTGGCTACGCTGAATAACGAATTCATAGTGAAGCGTTTATACCAACGAGCTGGGCTGATCAAGCTGATCTCAGAGAACCCCATTAACCCACCACTAGTCATTAAAGAGCGAGATGACTTCGCCGTTTGGGGCGTGGTGACCAACAGTGTTCACAAGCTATGTTGATTGTTGGGCGCAAGTAATGGATACGAAGCGATTATTCTTTGGTATGTTTTATGGTATGTATAAAACAAAAACGCCCCGAAGGGCGCATGAATAAAGGGCATCTGGCGGAAGCTGTGAGATTCGAACTCACGGAGGACTCACATCCTCGCCGGTTTTCAAGACCGGTGCATTCAACCGCTCTGCCAAGCTTCCGTGTTGAAATTCAAGGCGAGATTGTAATAGGTTTGC
>Ga0214921_10004667_pt1 | contig 19962 bp, 12 predicted proteins | sample LL1505_MetaG_FD_177992 | JGI IMG/M metagenome (GOLD analysis project Ga0214921, IMG submission 177992) | Freshwater microbial communities from Lake Lanier, Atlanta, Georgia, United States - LL-1505 | ecosystem: Environmental > Aquatic > Freshwater > Lake | place: USA: Georgia | collected...
TTAAAAGTTCTTTATCATCTAATACATAATATTGTAATTTACCATATTTATTATTAAAATCAAAGTTATCAATAAAATCAAGATAAAATAAAAAAAAATTATTAGGTTTTTTATTCTTAATATCTAAATATAAATTAATCATTGTAGCATAATTAAAATTAAAATATTTATTTTGCATATATGTTCTTTGTTTTAAAATATTTGAAAAATTATTTAAAAAACTAATTAAATGATAAAATGCTTTAGGTACTATTTTATTTGAATCATTTAAAATATATCCATTATCAATATAATTAATTATATAAGCATCTAATAATAAATATAAATCCATAGAAACATTTATTTCATTAATTCGTGGAATAAAATCATTACCAAAAACTGTAAAAATAAAAGATATATCTTTTATATATTTATATATTTCTATTTTATTTTTAATTCTTTCTTTAAAATAAAAAATTAAATAATTAATAAGAGTATTTATGTGAATAACATTTAAAATTTCGGTATTTTGCTCAAATCTAAGAATTTTTATTTTAGATTTAGTATTATTAGACCAAGCAATCATAGTTAAAACTATTAAATCGGCATCTGGACTATAAATAACAAAATCTTTAATTTTATTTTTATAAATGTAATTAATAATTTTAAATTCACCTTCTCCTGAATCATCTGTATCAGATATTATCGTTTCTGTTTCAAATTTGTCATTATTTAAATAGTCGGATATTTTCCTCATAAATTTAGTTCCTGGTTTAATTAAACTTTTATTAAACTTAAACGGTAATGGAGTTTTTTTAACTAATTCTTCAATTAAATCACCTATAAAACTTCTTTTTTTTTGTTCTAATATTTTTGAAATAGATGGAACGCCATCTAAAGCAATATAAACTAAATTACATTCTACATTTTCAAGTAAATCATCTACATAATTTTTAATATGTAATATAAGAGTATTCTCATCATAATTGTCTTTTATATATTTAGATGAAACATAATGAATTATAGAATTAAAATCAATAAAAAATACATCCGTTTTTAATTTTTTTATATTACTCATTAAAGATACAATATCAAAATTTTTATTAATAGCTGAAAAAAATCTTTCTATACCCATATTAATTTAAACTATTATAGATAGAGAGATAAATAATATTTGATTTTTGATTATTATTTATACTTTAAAATGAAATTAAAAATAATATTATTTATAGACTTAATTTTTTATAGTCGTATATAATGATTTCTGATAATCTTAATATTAATGACTTACTTAATATTATAAATAAAAAGCGTAAACTAAACAAAGAAGTTAATGTTGATTTACAAATTTTATTTCTAAAAAAATTAGAGAATATGTTTAAAGATAAAAAATTATCTGCACGAGAAAACTCAAAACTTTTAAATGATTTAGAATATAATTTGAATTCACTAAAAGTAAGTCTTGAAGATAATATCAATAATGTTCTTTTAATTTCATTATTAAATATTTTTATTAAAGAAATAGTTGATATTCGTAAAATAATGATTCAAGAAGGTAGACAATTTAATATATTAAATTATATAAAAATTAAACAAAAAAAATTAGAAAACGAATTAACAAATATACCATCATGTAAACGTTTAAAGAAAAATATTAGTAAATATGATGACGAATATGAAGAAGATAGTGATTATGAAGATAGTGATTATGATGTAGAAAAAGACAAAAAAAATAAAAAAACAAAAAAAGAAGAAGATAATGAAAAAGAAGAAAAAGAATATGATGAAGAAGCACATGAAGACTTATATGAAGAATATAATTTTCGTAATAAAGTTACTACAAAATTAGGAAAAGAATTTATTAAAAAAATTTATCAAGGAAAAGGGTCTCCTCGTGAGTTAGAAGAGGAAACACTTAAATTTTTTACTTCAATGAATAATACAGATCGTAAAAATACTTTAGATAAATTAAAGGAAATAAATAATTATGAAAATAATGATAAACCTGTAGTTTTTCAAATTATGGAATTAGATTTACCCATATCTCAAAAAAATTATATTCTTAAAAATTATATAACTATTGCTACATCTCGTTCTGAAAATTCAAAACTTAGTCAATGGATTGAAAGTGTACTAAAAATTCCAATTGGAAAATATAAAGGTATTAATTTTAATTCTATTAAACCAGAAAAAATAAAAAATTTTTTAAATGATTTACAAAAATCAATGGATAAAGCTGCTTATAGTCATGATGATGCAAAAAGACAAATTATCCAAATGATGGCTCAACAGATTCGTAATCCAAAAGCTAAAGGTAATATATTAGGTTTATGGGGACCTCCTGGTAATGGTAAATGTTTTGCAAAAGATACGCAAATTTTAATGTATGATGGTAAATATAAAAATGTTCAAGATGTTCGGGTTTATGATGTGGTAATGGGTGATGACTCTAAACCAAGAATTGTTTTATCTTTAGGTGAAGGTATAGATGAAATGTATGAAATTAAATCCAATAAAGGCGAATCATATACTGTAAATTCCGAACATATTTTATGTTTAAAATCATATAGAATAAATTTTATTAAAAAAATAAAATATAATAATTTTAAATTAGAATACTTTGATAAAACAAATTTTAAAATGAGTTATAAATATTTTACTACTTTTGAAGATGCTTCAAAACAGTTAGAAAGCTTAACAGATAATGAAGAAGATAAAATTATAGAAATAACTGTTAAAGATTATTTAAAATTACCAAATTATATTAAAAATAAATTAAGAGGATATAAAACAGGTGTTGAATTTGCAAAGAAAGAAGTATGCGATGATCCATATTCACTTGGTCTTTTTTTAGGAACGCAAGATATTGATTCTCAGTTTATTATAAATCAATTTATTCCTTATGATTATAAAGTCAATGATAGAGAAACAAGATTAAAACTATTAGCAGGTATTATTGATAGCAATGGATATTATAATGAAAGAATAGGACATTATGAAATTATACAAAAAAGTAAAACATTATCAGATGATGTTTTATATCTAGTAAGATCATTAGGATTTGTAGGATATCAATATAAAATAATTAAATCTTTTAAAAATGATAATGAAAATAAATTAGAAGATTATTACAGAATAGAAATTTATGGAAATAAATTAGATGAAATTCCATCAGTATATCTAAAAAGTCAATATAAAGAAAATAATAAAATTAAAGATAGTTTAGTATATAAATTTGAAGTTATACATAAAGGACAAGGAAATTATTATGGTTTTACCTTAGATGGAAATAATAGATTTTTACTTGGTGATTTTACTGTAACACATAATACATCACTTATTAAAGAAGGTATTTCCGTTGCTATGAATAAACCTTTTATTTTTATTTCATTGGGTGGTGCTTCAGATGCATCATTTTTAGAAGGTCATAGTTATACTTATGAAGGTTCTATATATGGTCAAATTGTAAATGGATTAATGACAGCTAAATGTATGGATCCTGTCATTTACTTTGATGAATTAGATAAAATTTCAAAAACATCACGAGGTGATGAAATTACTAATATTCTAATACATTTAACTGATCCTGTACAAAATAATCATTTTAGAGATAAATATTTTCATGGAATTGATATTGATTTATCAAAAGCAACATTTATTTTTTCATTTAATGACCCAAGTAAAATAAATCATATTTTAATGGATCGTATTACTTGTATTGAAACTAAATATCTTTTAATTTCTCAAAAGATTCACATTTGTAAAAATTACTTATTACCGGCTATGTTTAAAGAAATGTGTTTTAGTGAAAATTCAGTAATCTTTAGTGATGATATATTAAGAGAAATTATAAATAAATATACACATGAAGGAGGTATTCGTGATCTTAAATCTTTACTTTATAATATAGTAAGAGAATTAAATATTTGTAACTTGATTCAAACTAAAATAAATGACAAAGAAGTAAATTTTCCATTTATAGTTGAAGCTAAAGATATTAAAACTATTTTTAAAAATAAACGTGAAATTGAACCAGATAAGATTAATGATACACCAAAATGTGGTATTGTAAATGGTTTATGGGCAAATCATCTTGGAATTGGTGGTGTATTACCAATTGAAGTAGTTTGGGTACCTGCATCACAAGCAATGCAAGTTAAAGCAACGGGTAATCTTGAAAAAGTAATTAAAGAAAGTACTGATGTAGCAACCTCGGTTGCTTGGAATTTTCTACCAGAAGAAACAAAAGAAAAATTTATGGAAATGTGGAAAAACAAACCTATGGGTTTTCACATTCATTGTTCTGATGGTGCAACACCTAAAGATGGGCCTTCTGCAGGTGGTGCATTAACACTAGCTATTTATTCATTATTAACTCAGCGTAAAATTCAAAATAATATTGCAATGACAGGTGAAATTAATTTACAAGGACATATTTCAGCAATCGGAGGATTAGAAGAAAAATTAGAAGGTGCAAAAAAAGCAGGTTGTGTGTTTGCTTTAATACCAAAAGAAAATAACTATGATTTAACTAAAATTATAGATAGAAATCCTTCTCTGATTGATGATAAATTTAAAGTAATATTTGTTGAAAACTTTTTAGATATTATAAAAAATGCTTTATTATGTAGTTCACCAACAGAATCATCATTTTTTTAAAACGTAATAATACTTTAACAAATATTTTTAAATTTAAAGAAAGTCTAATATTTTTATATATTTTAATTTAAAATTTCTATCTTTTAATATATAAATGACTAATTTAGAAAAAATATCATTAAGTGAATTTTTTAAAAACCATGATGACTTTAATGATTTTGATGATAATATATTTGTAGATTCTTCTTTATCAGAATCAAGTGAAATGAAAGGTGGATTTATAAGAGCTTTATTAGGCGCTGCTTTTAAAGGTGTAGCTAAAAGTGCAGGTAAAAGTGTAAAAGGTGCAGGTAAAGGTAAAGGTAGAGGTAAATCACCGTCTAAACCATCATCTAAAAATAAAAAAGATAAAAAAAAAGATAAAAAAGATAAAAAAAAAGATAAAAAAAAAGATAAAAAAAAAAAAAAAAAAAAAAAAAATAAAAAAGATAAAAAAAAAGATAAAGATAAAAAAAAAGATGATGAAACTTCAGATGATGAAACTTCAGATGATGAAACTTCAGATGATGAAACTTCAGATGATGAAAGTTCATATGAAAATGATAAAAGTTCATATGAAGATGATGAAAGTTCATATGATGAAAGTTCATATGAAGATGAAGATAGCGACAGAGATAGCGACAGAAGAGATAGCGACAGAAGAGATAGCGACAGAAGAGATAGCGACAGAAGAGGTAGCGAAAGAAGAGGTAGCGAAAGAAGAGGTAGCGAAAGAAGAGGTAGCGAAAGAAGAGGTAGCGAAAGAAGAGATAGCGAAAGAAGAGGTAGCGAAAGAAGAGGTAGCGAAAGAGATGATTATAGAAGGGACGATTATAGAAGGCATGATTACGAAAGAGACGATTATGAAAGTAAAAAAAGAATTAAAGAAATTTTAGAACCATTTTTTGATAAAATTTTTGATAGAATTAAATATATCGAAGAAAAAATAAATAAACAACCAGAAAGAAGTGAGTTTACAAATTCTCCAACAAAAGGAGTTTATGAAGATGCTACTAAATTAACAGAATTATTAATAAACGCATTAAAAAAATAAGTTTTTAATTTCTTTTACAATCTCTTTTTGTAATTCTTTTGGAATAAAATTAAAATCAATCATTTTACAGTTGATTTTATATTTTTCTTTAATTTCTGGATTTTCATCTAAATATTCTTTTAATTTATCTTCATTTTCAATTAATTCCTTACGTTTTTTTAAAGATAATATTTTTCTATCTTTTGGGAAAATAGTTAAAATATTATCTGAACAATCGCCATTTAAAATTTTTAATTTTAATTGTTCTTTTGCTTCTTCTACAGTTAATGTAAATGGTTCTTTACTTTTATAATTAATAAAAATTAAATTTTCACGACCAAGTTGTAAAAAATCTTTATCACCTGATATTAAATATACTTTTTCTTCTGAATATTTTTTTTCATAATGTTTACAGATAACAGCAATAATATCATCAGCTTCTAATTTATCAATTCTTATTTTATGAATTCTATCTTTATTTTCTTTAATAATTTTTGGAATTATTTTTGTATATGTTTCATTAAATACAGGTTTAAAGTTTGTTTTTGTACTTAAATCACATCTATCTGCTTTATAACCTTTCATTAATTCATTACGCCAAATATTTTCTTTTGGAGAATCCATACAAAAAATAACAGTAGAAGTATCAAATATTTTTTTACCAATTATATCAATAATTGATTTTAAATACATTTTCTCATATTTTTCCATAAATATTTTATTACTAGACCAATCATAATTAGTATCGTTTTTATATGTTTTGTATGATTCTGCATCATGCATAGAAAACCATCTTAAAGTAGCAAAAAAACGATAAAAAGATGTGTAAGAAGTATCAACAAGTATTAAGGGCATTATTAATATATATATATATTTATTTAAATTAAATTTTATTTCATTTTTTATTATTTTATAATTATTAATAATGAATAACAATAATGAACCAAATACTGGTGTATTTCCATTTATTCAAGATACGTTTATACCTGGTAAAAAAGATAAAGAATATATTTTAAAAATATCATCTAATGATACACTATTAAAATATCCTTTCGATTTTCAAGTAAAATTTGCAATGGATATAATTGATTCATCTAATAATTTTAAAAAGGAAGCAATTATTTATAATAAATATACAGATATTACATATATAGAAGTTTCTGATGTTATTATACCTAGATTTATTCCTACATCAACAATTGGTAGAAATATAGAAGGTTTTAGATTAATTAAAATAGCTAATAATAAATTTATAATATCTTGTTATCCTGGTTGTAGTATAAAAACTGGTTCAACAACTATTAATACAATTTCATATAATTTTATAAAACTTATATCACCAAAAGAATCTTTATTTATGTGTAAACGTGGTATTGTTCATGATTATTCTGTTTTAATAAATGATCCTGTATTAGAAGATAATTTAGTTATCGATCATATTAATTATAATAATGATATATTACCTATTTTAGACATTAGTAATAATGAAATTACAGTTAATAATTATAATATAATTTTACCAAATACAATACCTATAATTATTGCAGATTCTAATATTTTATTTAAAACATCAACGGCAACAGCAAATGCAACAACTTTAACTATACCAAATTTACCTTTAGAATTAGTAGAAAATATTTATGCTGATAATACAATTCGTATTATCGATGCATCTCAAAATAATTATTATTTTAAAATAAATAGTTATTCAAATGCTTCAAATACTATTATTTTTAAAGGTAATTGGATAGATTCATCATATGGATTTGAGGGTGAAATAAATTTATATTTATTTGGCTTTGGTTCAAAAGATTTGTTAGATGAGAGAATATTTTATATAGAATTAGAATCTTTTAAACCATCAACATCTACATCAACTAATAACCAATTTGATAAAATGTTTGGTGTATTATTTCCATCAACTCAATCAACAAACTGGCTTTATTTGAGTGGTGAGCCTAAACAAGGATTTTTACCTACGGATTTTAGAAAAATGGATAAATTAACAATTAGATTATATGATTCAAAAGGAAATAATTTAAATAATATTTTTTATAAAAAATTAGGATTATTAAATACTGATTATAATTCAAATTTATTTTCTACATTACTTATTAAAATACAAGAAAATTCAAAAAGTCTACATATTACAAATTAATTAGTATTTTATAAAAAATTGAAAATTAAAGTGTTTATTATTTTTATAATAATGTTACTTTTATACAACTACTGCTCTTTCAAGATGTCTGACACGACTAACACAAACGCTTTTAACCAAGGCTATGAAACGTTTACTATCATTTTAGTAGAAAAAGAATGTGTCATCGATACAATGAATTTATCAGACAAAGCCTATGAGAAAGCTTACAATGAAGCAAAAATTGAAGCATTCAAGGCAGGCTTCAAAGTAGCCTATAAGGCAGGTTACAAAAAATCGGAAGACATATTTAATAAGGAATGTGAAGACAAGTTTGAAGAAGAGTGTCAAATCATGGATGCATCATTAGTAGCATCTAATGCTGCATCCTTAGCGGCATCCAAGGCGGCATTCAAAAATGCATTTACCGCGTCGATGATTCCGCCTTGGATGATTACAGTACCAAAGATGCCAACTAAGGCACCATCCATGACGGCGGAAAATATGATAAAAGCGACTGTGGTAGCCAATGCGATGAAGAAGAATGAATCCACCTCGGCATCCACCTCGGCATCCACCTCGGCATCTACATCGGCATCCACATAGGCATCCACATAGGCATCCACAACGGCATCGCTTTGAAACTAAGCTGCAACCTAAACACGATCATCAGATTTAAGATGACATAAAATATAATTATTTAAAAGAATAATAGTTATGAATTATAGAGCATTTGTAATCCTAAAAAAATAAATAAATTTTTATTTAAAAATTTATTTATGAATTCTAATACACTAATTTTACTTTATCATGTAATAATACGACTATTAAAAATTAAAAAATAATAAAAGTCCTATATATAAAGAACTCTAACAAGTTAGTAGTTATTATTGTATTTATTTCTTCAATTCTTAAAAAAAAATTGAAAATTTAAGTATTTAGTGATTTTTTAAGTAAATATAAAGCATACTACTCGGCAAAACTACAACGCATCGTACAAACCACACAAACCGCATCAGCGACCAGCTATGGATTCCAATAGAATTCAGAAAAGCCAGATAGCTGCCAAATTGAAAGGCATGCTAGCCAAGCTTATCTGTATATTGGATGCACAGTACATCTTCAATACTGTTCCAATTTCACATTCATCGACGATATTCTTGGAGAAAGCAGAAGCAAAAGCCTACGACATAGGGTTTAAAACAGCCTATGCAGCAGGCTTCGTCGGCACCCAAGATGAGTTCAACTCCTTTGTTGATACAGATACATCTGCAAACATCTGGTTCTTCAATTCTTTAGATAAATATGAGCCACCAAGTGTAGCACATGAATCTCTACAAGAGATATATGCATACATCGAGTGGTTCAATTCTTTATAGAAATGAACCACAGTGTTGGTGCATACCTCTAAACATCATCATCAGAATCAAGGTGACGCTGAATATGGTGACTTGGTAGGAGGGTGGTTATAAACTATAGGGTATTGTAGTCCTAAAAAAAGAAGGAAAAACAAATAAATAAATTTTTATTTAAAAATTTATTTATTTTAGAGCAGGTGTGTATTTTAAATGCCGATTTTTAAGATTTATAAACTTTAGATTTTTTATGTTTGTTTGATTTTTATAAAGGTAATAAAAATCTTTGTTATAAGCATAAATAAAAGCACGAGCAACACCACCGTATGATAATATGATAAGGTTAGAGAAAATGATGGATATAGCAAAAGGTTAGTGTTACCCGACAGAAAAAACAGAGAGTAGATAATATCACCTTGGATGATTACGATGGCATCCACGTTGGCATCCACAACGGCATCGCTTTGAAATTCTAATATAAGTTCAAAAGCAATCTATAAGCTGCCACCTAAATTAATTAGTCTTTTGTTTAAAATGTTCATAAATAATACTTGATATTTTTTTAAAATTAAAATCTTTTGTATCAAATAAATTTATTTCACCTGTAAGTGGATTATATAATATTATTTCATCAATTATTCTTTCTTTTTTATTTAATAAGTATCCGTATAATAATGTTTGTATTATATTTGTCATTGTTGCTATTTCTCCTTGATTTGTTTTAATTTCAAATATTTTATTATCAACTAAAATATCTATTTCACCTTTAATTTTTGCATGTGTAACATTATAATGTGAATTTATTTCTTTTGGATTTGATTCAGAAATAAATTTATAAAGTTTTTCACTAATTTCATTGTAATAACTATAAATATTATTATTTATTAATAAATTTTTTAAATCATTAAAAATAGATCCTTCATCTTTAATATTATAAGTTGCTATAAAAAATATATCTTCTAATAAGTTTCTCCAATCATTTAATTCATCTATATAATTTTGTCTAATTTTTTCTGGAAATTTTTCTAATTTATAAATAATATTTAACTCAAATTTTTTAATTTGTTTACTAAAATTAATTTGCATCATTTTAGCAATCAAAAAATCAATAAAATTACTAATAACTAATCTTGAATATTTAAATTTATCTAAATATTTAGGTATTTCAAATCCACTATGTAAAACTTTTCTTTCGCATTTTATATTTTTTAATATTGGATATATTTTCGAGATTCCATAATATTTTAAATAATTATTAACATCAATAGATATAACACCAGTCATACCATAACTAGTATAATCAACATTAACACTAGTATAATAATCTTTATTAATTTCACGAATAAATGGTGACATTGTTAATAATGAACTTGGATTTAAATTAAAATTATATGTTATGACTAAATTATATTTTGCACGAGAACAAGCAACATAAAATAAGCGTCTTTCTTCTTCTATTTCGTCGCCTTCATTTAAATAATACCCATATTTTGCACTAGGAAAAGTATCAGAATCAACATCAATTAAATAAACATATTCCCATTCTAAACCTTTTGAACCATGAATAGTAGTTAAATAAATTGTATTATCTAAATTAATTTCAATTGATTGATTCAAATAAAGCTCATTTATAAAATCTTTCATTGTTGATGTAGATAAATAACTTATTAATAATAATATATCTTTAATTTTTTCTTCCTTATTTTTTAACGGCCATAACCTTTCTAAATAACTTAATATATATCTAGCTTTATCTACATCTTTACTTTTTTGATTTGTTAAAAAATCAAATACTCCATCTAACTCTTTTAAGCTATTTGCATAACTTACTTGAGTATCTTTTAATTTTTTAATAGTTTCTTTTATTGATAATCCATTATTACGTGAACTTTCAATTATATCATGAGCTAAATTTACATTTAAATGTAAGCTTAAAATTCTTTTCCAATGAATAGAACTTTTATTATTTATTAATAAAATTATAAATGCTAAAAAATCTTTTACATGATGTTTATCCAAAATAGATAAACCATTATGTTTAATTACTGTTATACCTTGTTTTACTAATTCAATTTCTATTTTATCTAATGAATCATTTTTTCTTGCTAATATTACCATTTTAGATAAACTAATACTATTTTCTTTATTTTTTAAAATATCATTAATAATCCATTGGTTTCTCTGTTTATTATCAGTAAAAGCAATAACAACGGGTTTAATACCATTATTAGGTGAGACAGATATAACATCTTTTTTATATTGATTTGTATTTTTTGATATGATATCTTGAAAATAGGTAACAATTTGATTTGTTGAGCGATAATTTTTTTCTAAAAGATACATTTTATTTGGTGTAAATTCATTTGGAAAATTTAAAATATAATTAACTGAACTTCCTCTAAATGCATAAATAGATTGTGCGTCATCACCAACAACCATAATTCTAGCAAATCCTTTAAATTTAGATAATATATAATGTTGTATAGGATTTACATCTTGGTATTCATCAAAAAATATAAATTCTATTTTATTTTTAAAATCAGTAGATTCTTCAGTATCTAAAAAATGAGAAAATGATAACATTAAATCATTAAAATCTATTAAATTTTCATTTGTTTTCTTTTCTTGATATTTTGTATAAATTAAATCTATTTTATCGTTTAACTTTTCTAAGCACATTTTTTTTAAAACTTCTTGTAAATTAAAAGGATATGATGAAGATGCTGTATCTATAATTGAAACTATTTTTTGTTTGATTAAGAATGTATCAGAATCATCAATGTCTAGAAAATCATCACATAGTTCTTTTATAATATTTTTTGATTCATTTTCATCTAGAATAGTATAATTAATATTTTTATATTCTTGTAATACTCTATAACTTAAACCATGTAATGAACCAACATAAGCTGGTAATTTAGTAGGAACTAGAGATGATAATCTTCCTGACATTTCTTGACCTGCTTTCTTTGTAAAGGTAATCAATAAAACATTATCTGGATTTATTTTATCTTCAACAATTAATTTAATATACATAGAAATTAAAGTATGTGTTTTTCCTGAACCTGGACAAGCAATAACAAGAGTATATTTATCTTTTGAATTTATTACTTGTAATTGTTGTTTATTTAGTGTTAATGTTTTCATTATTTCTTTATGATCGGATTGAACTATTGATTGTTCTACATTTAAAAGTTCATTTTGGAGATTAAATAATTTAGCATTATATTTACTAATTTTATCTATTAAATGTTGACGCTTTTCTATTAATTCATTCATTTACTATAATTTATTTTAATTCTTTATAATAAAAATTGAATATTTAATGATTTATTATTGTTAATGTATATTAAACAAAAACACAATGTTCAATCTTGACAGAAACCTGGTGCGCTTTATTTTTGTATCATCTATTTTAGTTATATTATTGAGCTTACAGATGACAATCATATATGTATACGGTTCTATTATACTTTTTATTATTATTAATATCGTAATCATTAAGCAACCTAGCGATAACATATTAGATATCCAAGTACTTGATAAAAATACTTTTGCACAAAGATATTGTTATAATAATGAATTTTATAATCCGGAATATTGGCGCGATGCAGCAAAATATACTGGATATGTTTGTGCTTATTTGTCTCATAATAATGTATCAGACGAACAACTTAAAAATATTATAAAAGATATGCATATAAATGAATGTTATGGTTACTATTGTTATTACTATTCAAATGATAATTTTAATTTTAATAATAATATATGGCCTCGTATTATAGAATACAATCCTTTTAAAGAAGATATTATTTATAATGCATATGCACTATATTTCAATAAGAGAGAAAAATTACTATCAAATGATATTTTGAATTATCCAACACAAAAAAACAAATTTATTAATTTTTTAAAAACAATGACACCAGATACAGAAAATGAACATTTTCGTCGAATTGAAATACTTCGTGAATTTTTAAATGATCCAACATTCAATATTAACCACGAAGAATATGGAACTCTTATTAATTAAAAGTAATACTATTTTTATTTATAAATAATTTATTTTTTTATTATAATATTAGTTTGAATATATAATATTCCATGTAATGAAATAGCTGTTGAAATAAATAAAAATAAATTAATTAATTGAACGCCTTTTATTTCAGCATTATTCATAAATATTTCAATATACAAACGATATAAAGCAATTAAAATAAAAAAACTTGAAATAATATTAGAAAAATAAACAATTTTAATCATTAAATATAATTAGGAAAAATAATAATTTATAATATATGTATAAACATAATTAAGAAAAAATAATTAAGAAAATAATATATATATATATATATATATATATATGGTTAAAAATAGTTTAAATAATATTTTTAGTGATTTAGATAGTGAAAGTTCTGTTATTATACCAAAATCTATAAAAATTAAAAGTATAAAATCAACCGATACTATTTCAGATGCTACTTCTAGTTTTATGCCACAAAAAGAAGGATATTCTGATGCTACTTCTAGTTTTATGCCACAAAAAGGAGGGTATTTAAATAGTTATAATAATGATATTAATCAATTAGTATCAATGTTATCAGCTACTAGTGATAATAATTACACTACAAATTCTACTGATACAGAACAATTAAAAAATAAATTATTAAATATAGTGCAAGAGGGTGGTGTTCATCCTATGGATACAGATCATACACACATAATATACGTTTGTTGTTTAATTGATATAAATGTAGTTGAAAAAATTAAAGAATTAATTGATGAACAAAAAGACAACAAATATCGCGTTTATATAAATTGTAATCCATATAATATTTTTGGATTTCGTTTTCAGGGCGGAGTTTTTGGTGAAACATCTTATAGTGGTGTAATAGAATTACATAGATTATTTCGAGAAAGTAAAATACTTACAAAAGATGTATTTGCAAAGGGAGACGTATTAACATATGACATTGTTCGTAAATTTATTATGGCCTTATTAAAAATAAAAATTATATTATTTGATTCACCAGATTATCTATTAAAATCTTGGTTAGTAGAAAAAAATATAAATATCAATGAAGCTAACGAAATTGTTGAAAAATCACAATTAATAGATAATTTAGTTGAGCGAAAATTAATAACAGACTTTTTAACTACGGAAAATGATGCGAAAAAACAAATTAAAAAACCTTTTGATTTTTATGAAACGTATTTAAAGGATATTCTATATGATAATGTTGAAGAAACGTATGGTTATGATAGATTACGTGATGGAAAAGAATATGTACCACCTATTTTTTCATTTGTAATAGAACATATTATTCCAGGATATCAAGAAAAATATATAAACAAATTTAAAGAAAATGTTTATAAATATGATGATCCTATAAGAAAGTTTGAACATAAAAGATTATTAAGAGATCTTATATCAAATCATGATAAAGAATTTATCACTAAAACAAATCAGGATGCAAAAGCCATATTATTGGAATTACTAGATGACCCTGATGTTAAAAAGGCATGTACTATATTCCCACTTTTTTCTCAATATAAAAAGTTCTTAGAAATATTTCAAAAATGGGTGACATCAATTAGATTTCAACAAAAAGCACCAAAAGTATTATTTGATTTTACTGGATTTTTATTTATATGTATAGATGGTGATATTACTAATATAATAGAAAATAATAAAATAATGTCAGATAATTTGGTAGTAAAAATGTTTAATGTAAATGAGTTGCAAAATAAGATTATAAATGAATGCAAAACAAATAACTCTTCAGATCCTCATGATGCAGTTATACCATTAATTAAAAATATAAAAACCAAACATAGATACTTAAATAAAATTTCATTATTTATAGATTGTGAAAGTGATGATTTATTAACAACAATCGCATGTCATAAACACTTAATTGAGGAACCTGAGGAACCTAATAAAATTACGTTGCATGTATATATACAGAGAAACTATATTAATAATGAATACACTTTTGAACCTGTACAAGAATATTTAAATGTACAAGAAATTAATATAAAAAATGATACAAAAAAAAATGAAAGATATGTAGATATTTGTAAAGCATTAAATTATAGAAATAATAACATAGATGAAGTAATAAAACATGAAAATGAAAAGGATACAATAATAAAAAAATTATCGGATGACTTAGATAAATTAATAAAACGTGAAACATTTGGTGAAGAACAAAAAAAACCAAGAAGTAGTAATCTTGAAAAAAAATTTATAATTAAAAATAAAATTAATTTAAGATTTATATTATCTATATTAGAAGAAAAAATTTACGCTGAATCATGTAGTACAAAACAACTAAATAAGAATTCACAATATCCTAAATTATTAAAAGAATTAAGTAAGAATGCTAAAAAAATAGAAGAGACCACTCCGCAACCATATTATGGAGATGGAGGTCTTATAGAATCATCAATACACTTTATAAGTTTTGATAACAAAATATGGACTGAGTATGGAAATTTACTAAAAGAATTTAAAGATGAAATAATAGAAATAGCTAAAAATGTATTTGATGAAGAAGTAAAAGAAAATAAAGTTAACTTAAATGAATTTTTTATAGAACAATTACGATTAATATATCCATTTATCAATCAAGATAAAATTAAACAATTTAAAAAATATATATTAAATGAAGAAGATGAAATAGAAAAACCAAAAGAAAAAAATGAACAAAGTAAAATAGATAAACTAAAAGAAAAAAATAAACAAAGTGAAGATATACCAAATGTAAACAAAATAGATTTTAATGGAAAAGATAAAGCATTAATAAAAGAGAAGCATACAAAATTTGATGAACATGTATTATTATTATTAATAAAAGCCAAAAAAAACTTAAAAAAAATAACATTTAAAGAAGATGATGTTACAACTTTATTTAAATGTAATGATATTCCAATAAATTTTAATAAATTATATACTTTATATAATTTTTATATAGATAAATTTAAATTAAAATATAATAAAGCAAAATATTTTAATATTCCAATTAATTTACATGATAAACATAATAACATACGTGATATAATTCCAGATATTCATCAGTTAGATCTTACTTTTGAATTTTTTAAAATTAAAGATTCTAATATATTAATAAATCAAAAAACTCAAGTAACATCATTAAGTCCAAATATATTAAAAGCATTAGATGCATTATATCAATTATTTAAACGTGATACCGAATTATCAAAACTTACTTTTCCAAAATTACCATTTGAAGTCAGCACCGCAGCTTATTCGGCAACAAAATATTTAAAAAAGAATATTTATTAAAAATAAACTCTTATATAAATGATAATATGTTAACTAAAAAATTACAGTCTGTTTTTATTAGAAAATAGAGTAAATAATTTTTAACTAGCATTTAATTATATATGATAAAAACATGTATATAATAAATAATTTTAACCTATTTTTATATTCACAAATAAAATCTTAACATAATTGTCTAATACTATCATTTAACATTATACATTCATTTTTTTATAATTTTACACATAATATTATTAATATATTTTTTATTCTTTTTTATTAGAAATAAAATAGATTTTGTAAATTACAGAAACTAAATATTCTAAAATACACATTAATTTATATTAAAAGTATCAAAAATTATGAAAGAGTTTATGAAGGATTAGAAAAAGCATATGACGACTTCCTTATAGTTTATCATCAAAAATAATCACTTAAGATTTATATTCTTTAAAAAATATCTAATAAATATATTTTTTAAAGTTTACTAATATTTAATTACATTTTTAAAAGTTAAAATATCATTTTTATGTATATTTAAAATTTGATGTATTATACAAAAACTGTTATTAATTGAATGCGATTCTAAAGATAAATCTAAAAAAGATAAAAAATAAGTATAAAAAATTAAAAATTATTTAATTCAACTAATATATATAAAATAATTCAAGAATCATTATTTTAACTATATAATTTTGTCCAACAAAAGCAAATAAAATAATATTTATTTTTAAATTTTTTTTATTTAAAATGATCTTTATATTCGCTAATAAAATCTTTCCATAGTTTTCTAATAGTTTCATTTGACATAATTTTATTTTTATTTTTATAATTCATTATTTGTTGATTAATCCATTTATAATATGTTCTTATATTTTTATCACTATGTGATGGTCTCTTATTATTTTCATTAATATATTTTTTAACCCATTCTAAATTTAATTTCCATTCTTCTTCATTAGAAAGAAAATAAGTTTTATATTCACTAATAAAATCTTTCCATAAATTTCTAATTTTTTTATCTGACATAATTTGTTCTTTTTTTTGAAAATTTGTTTGTTGAACACATATCCAATTATGATATTTTTTTATATCTTTAGAATTACGATTTGAAGGTCTCATTTTATTTTTATCTATATATTTTTTAACCCATTCTAAATTTTTTATCCATTCTTCTTCATTAGAAAGAAAATAAGTTTTATATTCACTAATAAAAACTTCCCACAAGTGCCTAATGGTTTCATGTAACATAATATTTTTTTTATTTTTATAATTGTATTGTTGAATATTTATCCAGCATCCATGTGTTTTTACATCTTTATCATTTTTATCTTCTGATGAAGGTCTCTTTTTATTTTTATCTATATATTTTTTAACCCATTCTAAATTTAATTTCCATACTTCTTCATTAGAAAGAAGATATTCTTTATATTTGTTATCATTAATAAATTCTTCCCATAATTTTGTAATTGTTTCATTTAACATAATTTGTTTTTTATAATTTTCTACTTGTCGACGTATCCAAACACCATGTTTTTTTACTTCCTTGTTTTTATCATGTTCTGACGGTCTCTTTTTATTTTCATCAATATAATTTTTAACCCATTCTAAATTGTTTATCCATATTTCATTACCATTTTTAAGTATTCCCATACTATCATAAATCATATTATATCTAAATTCAACAAGTTCATCATTAGTTTCATCAACTTTATCTTTAATTTTATTAATAAAAATATAACTATCATCTTTTTTACTTTCATACGCTTGTTTAATTTTACTATCATTTGATGCTAATATTTTTAAGAATTTATTTATATTTACTTCGTCGCCATCACTAGAAAATGGTAATATAATATTTGCAATTGTTTTTAATGGATGTAATCTTAAAGCTCTTCCAATAATTTGTATAATAGTTGTTTTACTAGAAGGTAAGTGAATAAAGTATACACCTTTTGTAATTGGTGCGTCAAATCCCTCAACTAAAATACGAACATTAACTAAAAACTTTATTTTATTATTTTTATATTTCTTTATAATATTATCTCTTATTTTCTTACGTGTTTTACAATCAATATATTTAGAACAACCTTTTTCTAATGTATTTAATAATTCATTAATTTTCTTACCTTCTTTTTGAGAATTACAATAAACAATAATATTTATATAATTATTTATTAAATATTCACATATATTCTTATCTGATGGATCATCTGAAAATATAGGTACAATAATGTTATAATCACATAAATATTTATCATTAATCATATCACGAATATCTTTTTTATAATATTCAAAATCTTGATGCTCATCTATAGTGGCAGAAAGATAAACATTATTATTATATTTAATTAAACTTTTTATAATCTTATTATATCCAGTTGTATTTTTAATCTCATCTTCTGTATCATCATCTTCTAGATTACGTTCTAATTCATAATCTTCTAGATTACGTTCTAATTCATAATCTTCTAGATTACGTTCTAATTCATAATCTTCTAGATTACTTTCTGTTTCATAAATTTTAGGCATATTAATATGGTGTGCTTCATCTACAAATATCTTATCAAAAGAATCACAATATTTTTCTATAATTGATACACTATTATAAACACAAATAGTAATATCTTTAGTTTCATCATAATAATTACGACTATCTCCTATTGTTTGAATGTTATTTGTAAATTCTGGTTTATGTTTAATTATTTCCGTTTTAATTTGATCCATTAGAATAATCCGCGGAACTAAAATTAAATATCTTTTATTTTCACTCATTGAAAAAATAATAACTATATTTTTACCACTACCGGTTGGTAGTGATATTATAACATTTCCATTATTTTTAATACGTTCAATTGATTCTAATTGATAATTACGTAATTTAAATGGTTCAGAAATACGTGCTTTTTTTCTAGTATGAATATTACCTTCATCTTCTGATTCATCATCTTCTTCATATGTATATTCTATTCTTGATTCTTCATCATCTTCTTCTTCATCTTCTTCTTCATCATCTTCTTCTAATTCTTCTAATTCTTCTTCATCATCTTTTTCTAATTCTTCTAATTCTTCTTCATATGTATATTCTATTCTTGATTCTTCTTCATCATCTTCATCTTCTTCATCTTCTAATGATTCTTCTTCTAATTCTTCATCATCTTCTTCATATGTATATTCTATTCTTGATTCTTCTTCATCATCTTCTTCCGAACAGGATATAATTTTTTATAGTTGTGAAAGATTATATTACTTAAATTAACAAGTAATCTAAATTATATAATTTTCAATTTTTTATTTAAAATAAGTTTTATATTCGCTAATAAAATCTTCCCACAAGTGTCTAATGGTTTTATTTGACATAATTCTATTTTTATTTTTATAATTCATTATTTGTTGATTAATCCAAACACTATGTGTTTTTACATTTTTATTTTTATCATTTTCTGATGGTTTCTTATTATTTTCATTAATATATTGTTTAACCCATTCTAAGTTTAATTTCCATATATTATTTCTATTTTCTTGATTATTA
>Ga0214921_10004668_pt1 | contig 19961 bp, 17 predicted proteins | sample LL1505_MetaG_FD_177992 | JGI IMG/M metagenome (GOLD analysis project Ga0214921, IMG submission 177992) | Freshwater microbial communities from Lake Lanier, Atlanta, Georgia, United States - LL-1505 | ecosystem: Environmental > Aquatic > Freshwater > Lake | place: USA: Georgia | collected...
AGGCTCAACTTCCTGCCGAAGAGCAGGTTCCTGGCGAGGAATACACCCACGGCAAGAAGATTCGCGTCTACATCACCAAGGTCGAGAAGGGCACCCGCGGTGGCCCGATGATCACTGTATCTCGACGCCACAAAATGCTCGTTCGCAAACTCTTCGCTCTCGAGGTTCCTGAAATCGCCAGCGGTGTGGTCGAAATCATGCAGGTTGCGCGCGAAGCAGGCCACCGCACCAAGGTTGCCGTTCGTGCCAACGAGTCTGGCGTAAACGCCAAGGGCTCCTGCATTGGCCCACTTGGGCAGCGGGTTCGCGCGGTTTCGGCCGAGCTCAACGAAGAGAAAATCGACATCGTCGACTGGAACGAAGACGTTGCCAAGTTTGTCGCCCAGGCCCTTTCGCCAGCCAAGATTTCAAGTGCTTTCTTGATTCCCTCGGATGTCGACGGCCGCCCTCATGTGCGAGCTCTAGTGCCCGACTACCAACTGTCACTAGCGATCGGTAAGGAAGGCCAAAACGTTCGCTTGGCTGCCGACCTAACTGGAGCAAAGATTGACATTCAGCCTGAAAGCATCCTAGAAGGCGAGTAGTTCTAGGCGTCTGTGAGGGTAAGGGTCTAGAATGGAACCTGTTAGAACCTGCGTTGGCTGTCGCCAGCGCGCCTCAAGAACCGTTTTGCTTCGAGTGGTTTGTCTTCAGCAAGAGTTGAAACCAGATTCGCTCGGATCGCTTCCCGGAAGAGGCGCTTGGCTTCATGCAAGTTCCGACTGTTTGACAATCGCTCTAGATCGCAAGGCTTTCGGCCGAGCACTCAAGTCGACTCAACAGTTGGATGCGTCGGCACTGATCACATTCATAGAACAGGCAGAAACGATGTTGGCAACAAATGAGTAGCTCGAAATGAGAGCCCAACAGCTTTAACGGCCTGCCCTGTTCGGGGTAGGCTCCCGAACAGAGGAAATTAATGGCGCTTCGCGTTTATGACATTGCTAAAGAGCTTGGTGTAGATACCAAGGATGCTTTGGCAAAACTCGAGCAACTTGGCGAATACGTCAAGAGTGGCTCATCAACAATCACCCCACCGGTAGCCAAGAAGCTGCGCGACGCGTTCCCGAACGCCAAGCCGAAGGACGAGCCAAAGGTTGCTGCACCAAAGACCGCTCCTCCAGCACCCGCCGCCGCACCGGCAGCCGAGGCAAAAAACACCGATGCCCCTGCGCCTGCTGCGCCAGCATCGCCCAGCTCAGCCCCGCAAACTTCAACCCCGAGCGCTCCTAGCGCTCCTGAGGCTGGAAAGCCAGCACCCGGTGCTGCACCAAGTTCGGCACCTGGCATTCCTCGCCCAGGAAACAACCCTTTCTCCTCGGCCCAGGGCATGGGTATTCCTCGCCCAGTTTCACGTCCGGGTAACAATCCGTTCGCACCATCACAGGGCATGGGCCGTCCAGGTCAGGGCCGTCCGGCAGGCGCTGGTGGTCCTTCTCGTCCTGGCGGCGCTGGTGGCCCAGGTCGCCCAGCTGGTGCCGGCGGTCCCGGTCGCCCAGGCGGTACAGGCGGTGCCGGTCGTCCGGCGGGCGCAGGGTTCTCTGGATCACGCCCAGGTTTTGGCGGCGGAGCAGCAACAGGTGGAGCCCCAGGTTTCGGCGGTGGTGCTGGCGCACCACGTCCGGGTGGAGGTCCAGGCGCGGGCCGTGGCCGCGGTGTCGGTGGTGGAACCTCCGGTGCCTTCGGTAAAGGTGGCCCTCGCGGTTCATCCAAGGCTCGCAAGTCGAAGCGCGCGAAACGCGAAGAGTACGAACAGAGAACAGCACCGAGCCTCGGTGGAGCAGTTGTTCCACGCGGCGACGGCACCACGATTGTTCGTTTGCGTCGTGGCGCTAGCATCCAAGACTTTGCCGACAAGATTGATGCCAATGCAGGTCAGCTGATTACCGTGCTGTTCCACCTGGGACAGATGGCAACCGCTACAGCTTCGCTAGACGAAGAGACCTTCCAGATTCTGGGTGTTGAACTCGGCTACAAGATTGAGGTTGTTTCACCAGAAGACGAAGAGCGAGAGCTGTTCGAAGGCTTTGGTCTCGACATCTCGGCCGACTACGAAGACGACGAAGAAGACCTTCAGCCTCGTCCACCAGTGGTTACCGTGATGGGTCACGTAGACCACGGTAAGACTCGTTTGCTCGACACCATCCGTCAGTCGAACGTAATGGCTGGCGAAGCTGGTGGAATCACCCAGCACATCGGTGCCTACCAGGTGCACGTTCAGCACGAGGGCATCGAACGCGCCATCACCTTCATTGACACCCCGGGTCACGAGGCGTTTACCGCCATGCGTGCGCGTGGTGCTCAGGTCACCGACCTTGCCATCCTCGTGGTTGCAGCCGACGACGGCGTGATGCCTCAAACCATCGAAGCGTTGAACCACGCACAATCGGCCGGAGTGCCAATAGTTGTTGCCGTCAACAAGGTCGATAAAGAGGGCGCAAACCCTGCCAAGATTCGCCAGCAGCTCACCGAGTTCAATCTGGTTGCCGAAGAGTACGGCGGCGATGTCATGTTCGTCGACGTTTCTGCACTAACCGGCAAGGGCATCGAAGAGCTGCTCGACGCAGTTCTGCTAACCGCGGATGCTGCGCTCGACATGCGCGCCAACCCAGACAAAGATGCTCGAGGCGTTGCCATCGAAGCCAACCTAGACAAGGGCCGCGGTTCGGTTGCTACCGTTCTGATTCAGTCGGGAACCCTCGAAGTTGGAGACTCGATTGTTGCCGGTTCTTCACACGGACGTGTTCGTGCGATGTTCGACGAAAACGGTACTCCAGTACTCTCGGCCGGACCATCGCGTCCGGTTCAGGTGCTCGGTCTTCAGTCTGTTCCACGCGCCGGTGACACCTTCGTGGTTACCGACGACGAGCGTCAAGCACGCCAGATCGCTGAAAAACGCGAAGCCGCCGACCGCAACGCCTTGCTAGCCAAGACTCGCAAGCGCGTCAGCCTGGAAGACTTCACCAAGGCCCTCGAAGACGGCAAGGTCGAATCGCTCAACCTCGTTATCAAGGGTGACGTTTCGGGTGCTGTTGAGGCTCTCGAAGACTCGTTGCTTAAGATCGAAATCGACGACAGCGTTCAGCTGCGCATCATCCACCGCGGAGTTGGTGCAATTACCGAATCTGACGTCAACCTTGCCACCGTCGACAACGCAATCATCATTGGCTTCAATGTGCGTCCAGACAACAAGGCCAAGGAGCGCGCGGACCGCGAGGGTGTCGACATTCGTCACTACTCGGTCATCTACGCAGCTCTCGACGACATCGAGCAGGCGCTCAAGGGCATGCTCAAGCCAGAATACGAAGAGGTTCAGCTCGGTACCGCCGAGGTTCGCGACATCTTCAAGTCTTCGAAGGTAGGAACCATCGCTGGTTCTTACGTTCGCAGCGGTTCGATCAAGCGCAACTCCTCGGCTCGCGTTCTACGCGCCGGTGTCGTTGTGGCCGACAACCTCAAGATTGAGTCGCTCAAGCGCTTCAAGGATGACGCAACCGAAGTTAAGACCGATTACGAATGTGGTATCGGTCTAGCCGGATTCAACGACATTCAGGTTGATGACGTCATCGAAACCTTCGAGATGCGTGAGAAGCCGCGAGTCTAGTAATGGCAGATGTTGCAAGAGCCAGAAGGCTCGCAGAACGAATTAAGGTGCTGGTAGCCGAGTCGCTGAGTCGCGTGGTCAAAGACCCCGACCTGGGCATGGTTACCATCACCGACGTTCGGGTTACACCCGACCTGGCTAACGCAAAGGTTTTCTACTCGGTCTACGGAAGCCCCGAAGAGACCGAGCGCACGGCAGAAATCATGACCAAGAACACCGGTCGAATCAAGGGCGAGGTGGGCCGTCACTTGCAGATTCGCATCACCCCAAGTTTGGAATTCATCATCGACGAAGTTCCGACCACTGCGGCGAGCCTGGCGGAGCTGCTAGCCGAGGCCAAGGCGCGCGACGCCGAGGTTGCACGATTGGCTGCCGAGGCCGAATACGCGGGCGAAGCGAATCCTTATAAAGAACCAAAGCTCGAGGACGAAAAGTAGTTGACCATCGGCAGCGGCCTCCTTCTGATTGATAAGCCTGAAGGCTGGACCAGTCACGATGTGGTTGCCAAACTTCGCGGGATAGCCGGTACTCGCAGGGTTGGTCACGCTGGCACACTCGACCCAATGGCAACCGGACTTCTCGTTATCGGCGTCAACAACGCCACCAAACTTCTTACCTTCATTGTGGGGGAGTCAAAAACCTACACCGGCACCATTCGACTCGGCGCGTCAACGCTCACCGATGACCGCGAGAGTGAGTACATTTCTACCGCTACGCCCGAGCAATTAATCGAAGTTACCGAAGATCAAATCTCGAAGGCGATCGAGTCCCTAACCGGAGAGATCATGCAGGTACCTGCATCCGTGAGCGCAATCAAGGTCAACGGCGAGCGCGCCTATGCCAAGGTTCGCGGCGGTGACGAAGTCAAGTTGCAGGCGCGACCGGTTACGGTGAGCCGTTTTGTGCAGGTGGGGCCGTTGCGCCGGGTAACCGAAAACGGACATTCATTCATCGACTTCGACGCCATAATCGATTGCAGTTCGGGTACCTACATCCGTGCCCTCGCTCGCGACCTGGGGCAGGCTCTTGAAGTTGGTGGCCACCTAACCGCTCTATGCAGAACTCGCGTTGGCGGCTACGACATCGGACAGGCTCAGCAACTAGAGGGCCTTACCCGCGAGACTCTTAGCGTGGTTTCCAACTCGGATGCCGCCAGAGCACAGTTTGCCGCTCGTGAACTAACTCCGCAGGATGCCATCGACCTGCGTCACGGCAAGCGAATCGCGGTTGGTGAGATAAGTCCAGCTCCTGTTGTCGCGGTTCGGGCCGATGCCCCGATTGCGGCATTCGACGAAACGGGCGCGCTGATCGCCATGCTCACCAAGGCGGGCTCAACTTTGAAGTCTTTGGTTGTTTTTCAGGAGGAAACGAAATGACCGAGTGGCTTTACTACTTTCTGCTCGCGGTTTCGGGCGGTTCGGCCGCGCTCTGTCTGGTGCTAGCCATGTTTGGCCGCAAACCATCGCTTCTTACCATCGGCTCGGCTGCACTGGTTGAGCTGGCCCTACTCGTGCAGTTGGTGGCGACCATTGTGTTGCTGTTAATGGGCGCTACCTGCAAGGGCGACGTGGTGGAGTTCTTCGGCTATGTGTTGGTGGCAATGATGGTTCCAGCCGGTGCCGTGGTTTGGGCGCTCGCCGAGCGAACCAAGGTCTCCACCGCCGTGCTGGCGGTCTCCGGACTGACGGTTGCGGTAATGGCGGCTCGCATGGCTCAAATCTGGGGCTTGGTCTAGTCGGGCATCACGCTCGAATCTCTTAGGCTTGAACCTATGGCGAAAACACAAACCCTGGGCATCGGACGACTCCTTGTTGCGGTCTACGGAATCTTCGCCCTTTCGGCTACGGCTCGCGCCTCCTATCAACTCTTTCGCAAATTCGACGAAGCCCCGGTTGCATACTGCCTGTCGCTGCTGAGCGCTATAACCTACATTCTGGTGACCATTTCGCTTACCAAGCAGTCGGCCCGCTGGGTTGCAATCTCTCGGGCGCTGGTCGTTTTTGAGCTGGTTGGCGTTCTCACCGTCGGCGTTCTTTCACTGGCCGTGCCACAACTCTTCAAGCACCCATCGGTTTGGAGCGAGTTTGGCATTGGCTACGGGTTTCTGCCTTTGATTCTGCCGGTTTTGGCACTGATCTGGTTGGGTCGTCGAAGCAAATGATCACTTGGTCTGGCATTTCAGAAATTCCCGCAGATTTTGCCGAAACCGCCGTTTCGATAGGCAAGTTCGATGCCTTGCATCTGGGTCACCAGGCCCTGCTTAGCGCGGTTGTCGACATTGCCGAGAACGACGGACTCGCACCGGTGGTGCTCACTTTCTCAAATCACCCAAACATCGTGCTAGCCCCAGACCGTGTGCCGCTTCCGGTGATTGGCCCGAAGCAAAAGTCTTTCTTCTTTGAAGAAGCAGGAATCGAAGCAACCTTGGCTCTAAGGTTCGACCGCGAATTGGCCGATCTGCCACCGGCCGAGTTCGTCGAAAAATACCTGGTCAAGTCATTGCGAGCCAAGTGGGTGCTGGTCGGTGCAGGGTTCAAATTCGGGCACAAGGGTTCGGGGTCGGTTGACACGCTTCGCGAGCTAGGTCAAATCCACGGATTCCGCGTGGTCGAGGTGCCCCGCGTCGAAATTGATGGCATAACCGTTTCGACCACTCGGGTGCGTGAGGCCTTGGATGCCGGCGATGTTGAGTTGGCGGCAACGCTGCTCGGGCGCAATCACGTCACCACCGGCCGCATCGAACACGGCCTGAAGATCGGCCGCAAGATCGGCTTTCCCACCGCCAACATGGCTCGTGACGCCGAGGGTTACCTTCCGCTCGATGCTGTTTATGCGGGTTGGCTCTATGCCGACGGCGAGCGTTACCCAACCGCCTTGTCGGTTGGCATCAACGAAACCTTTCAAGCCGTGCCGCGTCTTATCGAAGCGCACGTGATTGACCGTGACGATCTTGATCTCTACGAAAAAGTGGTGAGCCTCGAATACGTGGCCTTCGTGCGTAAGGTCGCCAAGTTTGATGGGGTCGAATCGCTGGTGAAACAAATCAACAAGGATGTCGACCGGGTCAGAGAACTCCTGACTTGATAATGTTTTCCTAGGCTTTCGAATTGAAAGCCGAATCAGATTGGGAGGAAAAGATGAATTTTGCAGACGCCATCAAGAATGGCTTTAAGAACTATGTTCAGTTTCGCGGAGTAGCTTCGCGTTCGGAGTACTGGTACTGGGTGCTGTTCACAGTTTTGGTTTCAGTGGTCCTAGGCACCATCGACGGCGTCATGGCCGCGGGCTCGCTTGAGCAACAGGCCACTGACCCGTTTGCCATGAGCTTCAGCTTGGCCAATGTTGCCAGTTTGGTTTTCTTGTTGCCTAACCTCACCGTCGGAGTAAGACGCATGCGCGATGCCGGCTTCAGCGCTTGGTTTCTGCTCGTGCAAGCTGTTCCGATGGTTTCCTTTTTCGTGATGATTGGCACGTTCGCTGCTGAACTCAGCGGCTCGGTAGGTGACTCAAACATTTTTGAAGCTCTCGCGGGATTTGCTACCGTAATCGTTCTTATTGCTGCTAACCCTGGCGGTGCGCAGGCTGCTGAATTCATGTCTACCTTCGCGGGAACCTTCACCTGGCTGGGCGTCACCCTTTTGGTGACCCTCGCGGTGGCAATCTTCTTCTTTGTGATCTACCTGCGACCTACCAAGACCGCTGAGCAGGGCAACACATTGGTTGTGCAAACTCCAGCGGCTGCTCCAGTCGAGAATTCCGGCACTACCGCATAACCAAAACTCAAGTATCGATGCCATCTCCTCACGGGGGCTGGCATCTTTGCGTTTGAGCGGGTATGCTTGTGAAGTTGCCGTGTAACGGCCGCGGATAAATAGAGCCCAAGACATCATGTTTTGAGCGCCGCGCAGCGAGGTTTAGAAAGGACCGACCTATGGCACTAGAAGCAAGCGTTAAGACCGCAATCATCAACGATTTCGCAACCCACCCAGGTGACACCGGTTCTCCTGAGGTTCAGATCGCAGTTCTGACTCAGCGCATCAAAGACCTCACTGAGCACCTCAAGGAGCACAAGCACGACCACCACAGCCGTCGTGGCCTGCTACTTCTTGTTGGTCAGCGTCGTCGCCTTCTTGGCTACCTGCAGAACGTTGACATCAACCGCTACCGCGCTCTAATCGAGCGCCTAGGTCTGCGTCGATAGGTCTTCTTAGTAAAACGACTCGCTCCAGTTTGGGGCGGGTCGTTTTCTTTTTCCTCGCCTTTGTCGCCCGCCTCTGTTAGCCTTGTAATGAGCGACAACGCGAGTTTGCTGGTCTTCGGTCGTGGATCTTGGAGAGACTCCAAGGTTTTCAACTGCAGACCAGGGCAGCCACACCATTGTGGCAACGTTTACTCGCCTCGTACGCTCAAGCGCAATTTCGCCAAATGGCATCTATGTTGTTGCGCATTGAGTAATAAAGAGGAGGGACCATGGTAGGTCCAGACAACCACGAGCCGATGGACGGCACGGAATACGAATATGCAATCATCGACAACGGCAAGCACGGTAAGCGTGTCATCCGTTTCGAAACCGGGCGTCTAGCCCAGCAGGCACAGGGTGCCGCAGCCGTCTACCTAGACGGAGAAACCATGCTGTTCTCGGCAACTACCGCCAGCAAGCAGCCAAAAGACCAGTTCGACTTCTTCCCTTTGACTATCGACGTCGAAGAGAAAATGTACGCAGCCGGCCGCATCCCAGGATCGTTCTTCCGTCGTGAAGGCCGCCCAACCACCGATGCGATTCTCGCCTGTCGTTTGATCGACCGCCCGCTGCGCCCTTCCTTCGAAGAAGGTCTGCGTAACGAGATTCAGGTCGTTGTAACCGTTATGGCAATCCACCCAGACGAGCTTTACGACGTAGTAGCCATCAACGCTGCATCCATGTCGACCAAGCTTGCTGGTCTTCCATTCTCAGGCCCGGTCGGTGGCGTTCGCGTTGCTTTGATCGATGGTCAATGGGTGGCTTTCCCTAAGCACTCGCAACTGGAGCGCGCCGTGTTCGACATGGTCGTTGCCGGTCGTGTCGTCAGCGAGAACGGCGTCGAAGACGTCGCCATCATGATGGTTGAAGCCGAAGCTACCGAGGGCTCATGGAACCTAATCAAGCAGCAGGGTGCTCAGGCTCCTACTGAAGAAGTGGTTGCCCAGGGACTCGAGGCTGCCAAGCCTTTCATCAAGGAACTCTGCGACGCTCAGAGCCGCCTAGCAGCTCGTGCTGCCAAGCCACTCACCGAGTACCCACTGTTCCCGCCATACTCAGACGAGGTTTACGCTGCCGTCGCAGAGTTGGCCGAAGTTGAACTTGGCAAGGTCTACCTAATCGCCGACAAGACTGCGCGCCAAGACGCCGACGATGCACTCAAGGCTTCGGTCAAGGAGGCACTCGTTGCCAAGCTCGACGAGTCGCTGCACGGTCAAATCTCGGCTGCCTACAAGTCGGTAACCAAGCACGTGGTTCGTACACGTGTTCTCAAAGAGAAGATTCGTATCGACGGCCGTGGCCTCACCGACATCCGTGCGCTAGACGCCGAGGTTTCGGTTCTGCCACGCGTTCACGGTTCGGCCATTTTCCAGCGTGGAGAGACCCAGATCATGGGTATCACCACCTTGAACATGCTCAAGATGGAACAGCAGATTGACTCGCTGAGCCCGGTAACCACCAAGCGCTACATGCACAACTACAACTTCCCTCCTTATTCAACTGGAGAAGTTGGTCGCGTTGGCACTCCGAAGCGTCGCGAAATCGGTCACGGTGCTCTAGCCGAGCGCGCGCTGGTTCCAGTGCTACCTGCACGCGACGAGTTCCCATATGCGATCCGTCAGGTTTCCGAGGCCCTCGGGTCTAACGGTTCAACCTCGATGGGTTCGGTTTGTGCCTCCACCCTGTCGCTACTAAACGCTGGTGTGCCACTGCGCGCGCCAGTTGCAGGTATCGCCATGGGCCTCATCTCCGACACCGTTGACGGCAAGACGCAGTACGCTGCCTTGACCGACATCCTTGGTGCAGAAGATGCCCTCGGCGACATGGACTTCAAGGTTGCCGGCACCCGTGAATTCGTTACCGCGATTCAGCTCGACACCAAGCTCCAGGGAATTCCCTCGGATGTCTTGGCTGGCGCGCTGACTCAGGCTCGCGACGCACGTGTTCGCATCCTCGATGTGATGAGCCAGGCCATCAGCGAACCTGATGAGATGGCACCAACCGCACCTCGCGTAATCGCAGTGAAGATTCCAGTCGACAAGATCGGTGAGGTCATTGGCCCTAAGGGCAAGATGATCAACCAGATTCAGGAAGACACCGGAGCCGACATCTCGATCGAAGACGACGGAACCGTTTACATCGGTGCAACCGACGGCCCTTCGGCAGAGGCAGCTCGCGCTGCAGTCAACGCGATCGCCAACCCACACGTACCAGAGATTGGCGAGCGTTTCCTAGGAACCGTAGTCAAGTTGGCCACCTTCGGTGCCTTCATCTCACTGGTGCCTGGCAAGGATGGTCTGCTTCACGTTTCTGAGCTCAAGAAGATCTCGGGCGGAAAGCGCGTCGAAAATGTCGAAGACATTCTCGAGGTTGGCCAGAAGATTCAGGTTGAAATCACCAAGATCGACGACCGCGGCAAGCTTTCGCTTGCTCCAGTTGTCGAGGGTGAAGACGCTTCTGCTGAGTCAAACGACTCAGACGAAGAGTAAAACTCAAAGGACTCTGATTTACAGTCATGACTGACATTCAGTTCGACCTCGATCAGAGCGATCTTACGTTCACCGCATCGGGTGGCAGTGTGGTTCGCCGCACTGTTCTCCCGAGCGGTGTTCGTGTTTTAAGCGAGAGTGTTGCCGGCTTCCAGAGCGCATCCATTTCGTTCTCGGTGCCGGTTGGTAGTCGCGACGAAACCAACGGCCACTTCGGTTCAACACATTTTCTCGAGCACCTTCTGTTCAAGGGCACAACTTCGCGCACCGCGCTAGACATCGCCGTTGCCTTCGACTCGGTGGGCGGCTCATCAAACGCCTCAACCGGCAAGGAACACACTTCTTACTACGCGCGCGTTCAAGAGTCGGCGGTTCCGCTAGCAATCGACCTAATCTCCGACATGCTCACCTCGTCGCTGATCGAACCGAACGAGTTTGAAAACGAGCGCACCGTGATTCTCGAAGAACTCGCGATGAACGAAGACGACCCCCAGGATGTCGCGCATGAAGCATTCTTCGAAGAGGTGCTCGGCGACCATGACCTGGGTCGCCCAATCGGTGGTACCCAAGAAACCATCACCGCGGTATCACGCGATGCCGTTTGGGAGCACTACCGAGCCAACTATCGACCTCAAGACCTCGTTGTTGCCGCTGCCGGCAGCATCGATCACGATCAACTACTCGAACTTGTTCAGCGCGGGCTTTCTGCTGGGGGAGTAGACCTCGGTAAAGCTGCCAAACCACGTGCTCGTCGTTCACTCGTGCCGGCCAAGATCGCGCGCAAGTCTTCGCTCCGAGTCATCCACGAAGAAAACTCTCAAGCCAACATTCTGATTGGCTCGCAGGGCTTGGTGGGCGATGACGAACGCCGTTACACAATGGCCGTTCTCAACACCGTTTTGGGTGGCGGCATGTCTTCACGACTTTTCCAAGAGATTCGCGAAAAGCGCGGCCTTGCCTATTCCACCTACTCCTTCAACCAGGGTTTCAGCGATGGCGCTGTGTTTGGTCTATATGCCGGATGCTCGCCCGCAAAGGCTCGCGAAGTGGCCGAACTGATGCTGCTCGAGTTGCAAAAGGTGGCCGATGCCGGGGTTACCGCCGCGGAGCTCGAGATCGCCTATGGCAATGTTTCTGGAGGGCTTGCTCTCAAGTTTGAAAGCACAGCGGCACGCATGAGCCGTCTCTCTGGCACCGAATTAAGCACCGGCGAGTTCGTCGACCTCGATGAAGCGCTGCGCCGATACCGTGCGGTCGACATCGAAGATGTGCGCCAACTTGCGGCAGATCTAATCTCTCGCGAACTTTCTCTGGTGGCCGTTGGCGATCTAACCGAAGACACCTTCGCCGGGCTGGTCTAATCTAGAGCAATGGCTATCAAAGTTTCCGTTGTCGGTGCAACCGGGCGCATGGGAAAACTCGCGCTCCAGGTGATCGAGTCGGCCGAAGAGCTAGAACTGCACAGCGCGCTTTCGAGCTCTTCTTCACTCGACGAAGCCAAGGGCGCTGATGTAATCTTCGACGTCACCAGACTCGAAGTCAGCCAAAAGGTGGTGGCCTTCGCTCTCGCGAACGGCATCCCGGTCTTGGTTGGCACCAGCGGATGGTCGGCAGCGCACCTTGCCAACATCGAAGCAAGCGTTCACAGCACCAAGGGCACGGCAGTTATCATCCCCAACTTCTCGGTTGGCTCGATGTTGGCGAGCAGATTTGCCGCGCAGGCAGCCAAATATTTTGACTCCATCGAGATCGTTGAGGCTCACCACGCTCAAAAGCTAGATTCACCTTCCGGAACCGCCATTCGCACCGCCGAAATGATCGCAGCCAACCGCAGGGGAATGCCCGAAATCGTCGGTTTGAGTCAACCCGCTCGCGGCGAGTTAGTCTCTGGAGTTCCGGTGCACAGCCTGCGCCTTGATGGTGTGAGCGCTAAACAGGATGTCTTCTTCGGAGGGGCCAGCGAACTTCTCACCATCAGTCACGAGACCACCAGCGTTGCGGCATACTCGACCGGCATCCGGCTGTGCCTAATCTTCGCCGCCAAGGCCAAGGGTCTGCACGTCGGGCTCGAGTCAATCATCAAATGACCGGCGCTAAGGTTGGGGCGATTGTCTCTGGCGCGCTGCTGATCATGTATGTGGCCCTGCTTTCAAACACCGCATTCACGCTGATCTCTACTACCGAGCCGGTAAGTCGCCTGATGGGCTGGCTGTTACTGACATTTCCGGTGGTTGCGATTTGGGCGATCATTAAGGAATTCAGCTTTGGCATCAGAATCGAGAAGCTCGGCAAGATCCTCGAAACCGAAAATGCTTGGCCTGAGTTTCACTTCGAATTGCGCCCGAGCGGCAGACCAGTCAAAGAATCCGCTGACCGGGAGTTTGATCGTTTTCGCGAGAAGACGCAGGATCACCCGGATGAGTGGCGCAACTGGTTTTCACTCGGGTTGGTTTACGACGCCGCAGCCGACCGCTCGAGGGCAAGGGCTTGCATGCGCAAGGCCATCAAGTTGCAGAAGGTCAAGAACTAGAAGACTCCTAGCGAATGACCTTCAAACGCTTGAGCCCAAGAAAAATCTGGCAGCCTAGGCAGTAGTTGAAGGCGGCGTTCAGGAAGGCTGCGACAAACGCGGCCCCAGCTGCAAACGCGAAACCATAATCAACACCAGCCAGTTGCAGTACCCAGCCGATGAGGGCAACGAACAGGCCGACGGCTTGAGCAAAACGCGGGGGAGTGGCATCCTCGAGTTCTTTCGGCGCTGCCAGCCCAGGGCGCACAAACTTCTTGAAGATCAAACCATAGGGGTGTGTGCTCAAACCAAAGGCGGCACCTAAAGCGAACGACAGCGTTACAAAGGTGAACACCCCGGCGCCCAGCGAGAATGTGGAGTTGTCGAGCAGCAAGAAAACGCTGATTGCCAGAAGTGTGGAGGTGATGGCCGCTCCGAAGCGGGGGCCGCGAGGGTCTATTTGTTGAGTAGCCACTAGATTTGAAAACTTCCTATCTCTGCTTCAAGGGTTGATGTTTTGGGAGCGCCACCGATTCGGGATTTCACAACTCCGCGTCGGTCGAGAATGAGTGTGGTCGGAGTTTGAAGCACCTGATACTTGCTGGCCAGGTCGAGGCGATTGGTGATGTCCACCTCGATGTGCAGCACATCTTCGCTCTGTGTTTCCAGTTCACCCAATATTCGGGCGGTCTGAACGCACTGGCTGCAAACCTCACTCGAGAACTGGAGAAAGGTTATTCGCGAGCCGAATTCGGTAACCGGTTTGCCATTTTTGACCACTCCGAGCTCGGCAAGATCAACCTGTTTCCCGTCGCGGATCAGCCGCGCACGTCCCGAACTGAACTTCCAAAGAACGCCAATAAGTAGAGCAACCGCAAAGATGCCGGCTACCACGAGAAGGCGCACTTCTGGAGTCATAAATCAAGGCTAGGCGGGCAATCTTGACCACCTTCGAGTGTTTCGCATTCTTACGCTCGGCAGACCGATAGCATTGACGGATGTCAGATATTCAATTCCGCAGTGATGTAACCGTCGAACTTGTGCGCTCCAGCGCAAGCGACTCAGATGTTCTTTTCGCGGCTCGAGTTTCCACTCAGGGCGAGCAAACCCTCGAGAGCGCCAGTGCGGGCACCGAAGCATCTGATCGCGACAAGGGCCTAATCAACTACCTGATGCGCGACCGCCACGGTTCTCCTTTCGAGCACAACTCGATGACTTTCTATGTGCAGGCACCAATCTTTGTCTTCCGCGAGTTCATGCGTCACCGCATTGCTTCGTACAACGAAGAATCAGGTCGATACAAGGAGCTGAGCCCGGTCTTCTACGTGCCAGCCCCGGAACGCAACCTGGTACAGATCGGCAAGACCGGTGCTTACGAGTTCATCCCAGGCACCGCCGAGCAGACCGCACTGGTTGAGCAGGAGACGCGAACAGTAAGTCTTCAGGCCTACGAGTCTTATCAGCGCATGCTGGAGGCGGGTGTTGCTCGCGAGGTAGCCCGAATCGTGCTTCCGCTAAACATCTACTCGAGCATGTATGTCACGATGAACTCTCGAGCCCTGATGAACTTCCTGAGCCTTCGCACCACCCGCCCAGGAACTCACTTTCCTTCTTTCCCTCAGCGTGAAATCGAAATGTGCGCCGAGAAAATGGAAGACTTCTGGGCCCAGCTCATGCCATACACCTACGAGGCCTTCAATAAGAACGGCCGCGTCGCTCCATAACCTCTCGCCTGTGGGCATCCGAGAAATTTGACTCTGGGGGCCAACGCGCCTAACCGATAGTCTTTTACCTATGTCGCAACACAAAGATATCTTTGGCCAGATGCTGGTCGCACTCGTCACACCGATGAATGCCGAAGGAGAAGTTGACTGGGCCGCCACCGAAAAGCACATCGACTACGTGATTTCGAACGGTGCCGACGGCGTTGTAGTCACCGGAACTACTGGCGAAACCTCCACCCTCACCGATGCAGAGAAGATCAAGCTGGTCGAAGTTGGCAAATCGGTCTCGGCTGGCCGCGCCAAGATCATCACCGGCGGTGGTTCCAACGAAACCGCTCACGCGATTCAGCTCTACAAGGCCAGCGAAAAGGCTGGAGCCGACGGCGTAATGATCGTCACTCCTTATTACAACAAGCCAACCCAGGCCGGTGTGCTAACTCACTTCAGGCTTATTGCCGACGCAACCGACCTGCCGGTTATCTTGTATGACATCCCGGGACGTGCCGGCATTCCGATCGCCTACGAGACCATTCTTCGCGCGGCCAAGCACCCGAACATCGTTGCCATTAAGGATGCCAAGGGCGATTTCGCCCAAGCCTCGCGCGTCATGACCGAAACAGATTTGCTCTATTTTTCGGGCGATGACAGCAACGTCTTGCCGCACATCGCTATTGGTGCAACTGGTTTGATTGGCGTCACCGCCAACATTTCACCTGCTGCCTATCGCGAGATGGTCGATGCAACGAACCGCAACGACTTCCACCACGCTCTCAAGGTACACAACTCGCTCGAGCCTCTGGTTCGCGCTGCCATGACCCACGTGCCCGGCACCGTGGCATCCAAGTACATCCTGCACGGCCTCGGCCTCATCGACAGCCCCCGCGTGCGTTTGCCGCTGGTTGGTCCAGAGGAGTCGGAAGCCGCTCGCATTGAAGCCGACATCGACCAGGTGAAGAGCATCACTGGTTTGTCATTCGAAAACTTCCGCCCAGACCGCAACGCAGCCGCCGGTGGTGCGCTGCCAAAGGTGGCCGGCACCACACGATAGAAAAGGAACCAAATGGTTCAAACTCTCCCAGCACCTGCGGCACTAAAGCCCGGAGTTCTGCGAGTGATTCCGCTAGGCGGAATCGGCGAAATCGGTCGAAACATGACCTGCTTCGAAATCGACGGCAAAATCCTCATCGTTGACATCGGGGTGCTCTTTCCAGAAGAACATCAGCCGGGTATCGACGTTATTCTCCCTGACTTCGGTTACCTGCGAAACCGCCTCGACGACATCGTTGGTATCGTGCTCACCCACGGTCACGAAGACCACATCGGTGGGGTTCCTTACTTCCTCAAACTCAAGGGCGATATTCCGCTGCTCGGTTCGGCTCTCACACTTGCATTCGTTGAGGCCAAACTCAAAGAACACCGCATCAAGCCATACACCATGGTCGTTGCAGAGGGTCAGCGCGAACAGTTGGCCGGCTTCAACCTCGAGTTCGTCGCCGTAAACCATTCAATTCCGGATGCCCTCGCCGTAGTCATACGCACGGCCGCCGGCAGCGTCTTGCACACCGGCGATTTCAAGATGGACCAGATTCCGCTGGATGGCCGACTAACCGACCTACGCGCCTTCGCACGTATCGGCGAAGAAGGCCTCGATCTTTTCATGTGCGACAGCACCAACGCCGATGTGCCTGGTTTCACGCCGCTCGAAAAAGACATTGGCCCGGTCATTGAATCTGTGATTGCGCGCTCGAAGGGCAAGGTCGTGGTCGCCTCGTTCTCGTCGCACGTGCACCGAGTGCAGCAGGTAATCGATGCCGCCGTGGCAAACAACCGCAAGGTTGTGCTGGTTGGCCGTTCGATGGTTCGCAACATGCAGATCGCTCGCGAGATGGGCTATCTAAACGCCCCAGAAGACGTGTTTGTGGAGCTGGCTAAAGCTGAGAGCATCCCAGAAAACCAAGTTGTTTACATGTGCACCGGCTCTCAGGGCGAACCGATGGCTGTGCTCGCGCGAATGGTAAATCTCGATCACCAAATCACCGTTGGCGAGGGTGACACGGTTATTCTGGCCTCCTCACTGATTCCAGGCAACGAAAACGCGGTTTATCGAGTGATTGATGGACTAACCAAACTCGGTGCCAATGTGGTTCACAAGGGCAACGCAAAGGTTCACGTCTCGGGTCACGCGGCAGCTGGAGAATTGCTCTACTGCTACAACATCCTCAAGCCAAAAAACGTTTTCCCGGTGCACGGCGAATACCGCCACCTCATCGCCAACGGCAAGCTTGCCGAGCAAACCGGTGTGCCTTCGGAGCGCGTGCTCATTGCCGAAGACGGCTGGGTAATCGATCTGCAGCAGGGAGTGGCCGAAATCGTGGGTGCCGTGGAGTGCGGACTTCTGTTTGTCGACGGTAAGACCGTGGGCAAAATCACCGAGGATGACCTGCAAGACCGTCGCGTTCTCGCGGCCGAAGGTTTCATCTCGATCTTTGTGGTTGTCGATCCTGTCGATGGCCGCGTCAAGGTGGGCCCAGAGATTCGCGCGCGTGCCTTCGCCGAAGACGACCACGTTTTCGACGATGTGAAGCCAGCGATTTCCAAAGCGCTCGCCGAGGCAGCCAGAGACGGCGTTCGAGATGCCTATGGTCTCCAGCAAGTTATTCGCCGCACGATTGGCACCTGGGTAAATCGGGCTCATCGACGTCGTCCAATGATCATTCCGGTGGTCATCGTCGAGTAGTTTGCTCGCTTCGGGTAGTCAAAAATCGTTCGAGCCTAAGCCAAGATGGCGGCGGTCGCTGTTACTTTTGACCCATGGCAACGCGCAGGCCCCAATCACGCGCGAGCAAAAGTAAGGCTCGCACCGCTTCGCGCACCCCAAAACCTGCCACCAAGGCCCCACGCCAGCGCTCAAAGCCCGCTGTCGAAGACGGTTCTCGCGGTTTATTGGCCCGCATCTACATGTTTTTTGCCCACGCGGTTGGGGCCGCGGCACGCGCTCTAAGCCCAGATCGCATCGAAAAGCACGAACGTCGTGACGGAATCCCGTTTGCCATGTTTCTGGGCGGAATAACTGGGTCGATTTTTACCTGGTTTATGCATCCCGACAGCAGTTGGGTCTTCGGCCTCCATCTCTGGACCTTCGGTCTCATGTTTGGCCGCGTCTCCTACGCTCTTCCAATAGTTATGGTGGTCTTCGCCATCTACCTCATGCGTCATCCTTCAACCGTGCGAGACAACGGGCGCATTGGTGTCGGCCTATTTCTGTTCTTGGTTTCGGTCGCGGGTTACTTCCACCTTTTCGGCGGTCAGCCTCAGCCTTCAGATGCGCACTTTGAGTGGAGCTTGAGCTTTGCCGGTGGTGTGCTCGGATGGCTCATCTCGGTGCCATTCGCACCGCTCACGCTCTGGGGTGCTGTGCCGGCTATGGTCTTGGTCAGCTTCGCATCGCTCTTGGTGATGACCAAAACCGCGCCAAACCGCATCGGTGAGCGACTGCGCGAGCTGAACTCCTACCTCTTTGGCCAGGCGTCTGGTTCAGAGGAGGTTGTCGAAGAAGAAATCGATGATGCCTTCGATGGCACCAAGGTGCCTTGGTGGCGACGCGACAAGCGGGCCGACGATCCATTTGACCAGGCCGTGGTTCCAGACCACACTCAGGTTGAAGACGAACTCAATCAATTGTTTACCGATGAGCCAGCCGACATGCCCTCGGTCGATACCTTCCATCAGCCACCGGTCGACGATGCCACCGGTCCAATCGAAGTAGACGCAAACGCCACGGCCTTGATTGCCCCGGATGCCCCAGCCGTGGTTACCCCTGAGCCAGCAGCACCTCGTCCCAAGCGCACTTACTCAATGCCGCCGCTGACCATCTTGGCTGCCGGAACCCCACCGAAGGCTAAGAGTGCGGTAAACGATCAGGTGGTTGCGGCCATCACATCCGTATTTAGAGAATTCGCCGTGGAGGCCGTTGTGGTTGGCTTCTCGCGTGGCCCGACGGTCACCCGCTACGAGGTCGAGCTCGCACCGGGCGTGAAGGTCGAGGCGGTCACCCGACTTTCGAGCAATATTTCTTACGCGGTCGCGAGCAATGAGGTGCGAATTCTCGCTCCGATTCCTGGCAAGTCTCTCATCGGTATCGAGATTCCAAACACCGACCGCGAAATCGTTTCACTCGGCGACGTGCTTCGCTCACCTGTTGCTCAACAGAGTCAGCACCCACTCACCATCGGAATCGGCAAAGACGTAGAGGGCGGCTTCGTAGTTGCCAACCTCGCCAAGATGCCTCACCTCCTGGTTGCCGGTGCCACCGGTGCCGGTAAGTCGTCGTTCGTCAACTCGATGATCACCTCCATTTTGATGCGAGCCAAGCCAGCAGAGGTTCGCCTGGTGCTAATCGACCCGAAGCGCGTTGAGCTCGCCGCCTATCAGGGCGTGCCACACCTGATCACCCCGATCATCACCAATGCCAAAAAGGCCGCCGAGGCGTTGCAGTGGGTAGTTAAAGAAATGGATGCTCGCTACGATGACCTCGCGTCATTCGGCTTCAAGCACGTCGATGACTTCAACCGCGCCATCGTTGCCGGCACCGTGACTGCCAAAGAGGGCACCAATCGGGTTCTCCAGCCGTATCCATACCTGCTTGTTGTAGTTGACGAGTTGGCCGACCTCATGATCGTTGCTCCACGCGATGTTGAAGATTCCATCGTGCGTATCACTCAGCTCGCCCGTGCGGCCGGTATCCACCTCGTGCTTGCCACCCAGCGACCTTCGGTCGACGTGGTAACCGGTCTCATTAAGGCAAACGTTCCAAGTCGCCTAGCCTTCTCGGTGTCTTCGGTTACCGACTCTCGCGTTATTCTCGACCAACCCGGAGCGGAGAAGCTGGTCGGTCAGGGCGACGCGCTCTTCTCACCGATGGGCACCAATAAGCCAATCCGGGTTCAGGGTGCCTGGCTTGCCGAAGACGAGCTTCACAAAATTGTCGACCACGTCAAGGCGCAGATGACCCCCGAGTATCGCCAAGACATCGAAGAGCAGCAAACCTCAAAGGTCATCGACGCCGACATCGGCGACGACCTCGAAGTGCTCCTTCAGGCTGCCGAACTCATCATCAACTCGCAGTTCGGTTCAACCTCGATGCTTCAGCGCAAGCTGCGAGTAGGTTTCGCCAAGGCTGGGCGACTAATGGACCTCCTCGAATCACGCAAAATAGTGGGCCCCAGCGAAGGCTCAAAGGCTCGCGACGTCCTGGTCAAGCCAGACGACCTCGCCGTGGTGCTGGCCCAACTTCGAGGTGAACCCGGAGCGGTTGCCACGCCACCGGTTCAGCAGGCCGCTCGGCAAATCGATCAGG